>Ga0208158_1000566_pt1 | contig 12941 bp, 9 predicted proteins | sample 8_EtaG_FD_184081 | JGI IMG/M metagenome (GOLD analysis project Ga0208158, IMG submission 184081) | Marine viral communities from the Subarctic Pacific Ocean - 8_ETSP_OMZ_AT15162 metaG (SPAdes) (version 2) | ecosystem: Environmental > Aquatic > Marine > Oceanic | place: Pacific Ocean | collected...
CTCCTAATTTTCCGCAAGGTCTAACAGGAACCACCGCCAATTTTAGTGGAAATGTATCTGTTGCTGGTACATTGACTTATGAAGATGTAACTAATATTGACTCGACGGGTATTGTTACTGCCAGAACGGGAATTGATGTTCTTGCTGGTGGTATTAATGCTGTTGGTACTATTACTGCTACAAGTTATTCGGGTGATGGTAGTGGTTTAACTGGTGTAAGTGGATTTACTGCGACTGCTTCAACCATATCTGGAGCAATAGAAGCAAATAAACCTGTAGTTATTAATAGTGATGGCACAGTAGGAGTTATAACTGGATTTAAAGGTGTTTTAGGAGCACAAACTAATATTGACACTGCTGTTACTACATATTGGGAGACTAATTATAATACTGGTATTGGTCTTGTGGGTGGTGAGGCAAAATTTGTTATTGGATATAAGGATGGAAACAATAACTATCTTTGGGGAATAGTTGGTACAGTAGGAGCAGGTAAGAGTACTATAACATTTGGTACTCGTGTTCAGGTTAATGGTACTAGTACTTGGGGAACGGGTGATGTTGTTCATATTCCAGGAACAAGTAAAGTTGCATTTTTATTCACAGATTCTAGTAATAGTCAAGAAGGATCGTGTGTCATAGGAGAAGTAAGTGGCACTACCATAACAATGGGTTCTAAGACTACCTTTAGATCTGGAAGCACTGTCTATAATATACGAGGTGTTTGGGATCCTGACGCTAATAAACTACTTGTTGCTTATCGAGATGGTGGAGATAGTAATAGAGGATCTCTTTCTATTGGTACAGTGAGTGGTAATAGTTGTACATTCAGTGGTAATTTTAATTTTTCTAATAACGAAATTATTAAATCAAGTGCTGACAGGCTTGGTATATGTTATGACACTAAGAATAATCAAGTAGTTATTAGTTATGTTCCACAGACTGCAGGTACACCAATGTTTGCTGTTGGTACAATAAGTGGTTCTACTGCTACATTCTCTAGTATGCAGAATATTACATTTACTGGTATAACAGATCCAGACAGAGCTGATTGTGTTTATGATGAAAAAGCGGATGCAGTAGTTTTCTTATCATCTCATAACATAAGCAGTATTAGAAAAGTGGTTGCTAAAGCTGGTAGAGGTGTTTCAGTTGGTTCATCAGTTCCTTATGCATTGGGTTCTCAAGTTGTAGCTGATACAGGTAATGCTAATAGTGTAGATATTGTTTATAATAGTGTAGCAGGTGTATCTGTTATAGCTTATACTGGTAATGATACTACTCCTGCTGATTTGATGAGGACAGCAGTTTTAACTGTTGGAGTCAATACAAGTCTCACAGTATCTTCTGTTCAAGCAATTACTAATTATAAATCAGATAATCATGCAAATAATGTATTGGGGTATAACGCTGCTATTAATAGAGTTTTGATAACGACGAAAAGAGATGGAGAAGGTGGTGGTGGAGGTGGCGGTGATGCCACAATTGTAGGTGTTAGGGTATCAAATGCAACGCCTGGTAATTTCCTTGGATTTTCTGCAGATGCCTATACCGATGGGCAGACTGCTAGTGTTAAAATTATTGGACAACAGATTCAGGGACAAACAGACCTTGTTATTGGAAACAAATATTATATAGAAGGTGATGGATCATTATCAACTGCTGATGATGGTGAAAGTATTATTGCAGGTATTGCCATATCAGCAACTGGCCTTTTAATTAAGGGTTAGTCTAAATCTAACTAAATAACTAAAAAGTAATAAAAGATGTCACAGTTAAATGTCAATACTATAAAGAATAGAACTGGTGTAGGAGGTATATCTTTACCTCACGGTGCTAATTCTGCTGGTGTCATCACTGCTACGAGTTTAGATAGTAGGGAATTGATTGGTGATGTCAATGTTGGAGGAGCAGTTACCATTTCAGGTAATCTGACAGTCGATGGGACGCAGACAATTATTAATACAAGTTCACTTGAGGTGGAAGATAAGACAGTTGGTGTAGGTTCTACTTCCAATCCTTCAGACGCAAGTGCTAATGGTGCAGGACTTGTTGTATATGGAACTACTGAAAAGAGTTTGACTTGGGGTACGAGTGGTTATAAATGGACATTAGCAGGTGGTGGACTTCAAGCACAAGATGTTAGTGTAACAGGCGTTGTAACTGCAGCAAGTTTTAAAGGGGATGGTAGTACATTAAGTGGAATAGATGCTGCTCCTGTTTTTAGTGCTACTGCATCTGGAACTATAGCTAATGGAAAAACTGTAGTATTAAATGCAGATGCTACTGTGAGTGCTGCTGCAACAGCTGAAGTTGCTGCTGCCACAGGAAGTTTGCAAGCCGTGCCTATGGCTTCAAATATTTACACTGATCCAGATGATTGTGTCTGGCTTTCAAATACAAAATATATAAGTTTTTGGAAACAATGGAATAATAATAATGGGGCGTATGGTCAAGTAGCTACTGTTAGTGGAACAACTATAACATTTGGTACTGTAACACAGATTGCTACGGAATCTACCACTTGGTCTTGGATACGATGCGATTACGATAAAGTAAATGAAGTTGTAATTGTTTTTGTTGGAAGTAGTAGTGCTAAAGTTATTGGACTGACTGTTTCTGGAACTACTATTACTGAATCTAGTACTAGTGCAGGTACAGGAGAAAATTGCAACGCAGGAGATATTAAATCTGACCAGAAAGGTGGGTTTATGATATGTTCTATTAGAACTGTTAATGATCAACAAATAAGAGCAGGAACATATAATTCAAGTGGTGATATAACAATGGGTGGAGCTGCAGGTGGAGACAATGGTTACGCAACTCAGACATATAGAATGTGCAACCTTGCTTATTCTCCTGATGATGATAAATGGGTGGTAGCTTGGCAGAAGGCTAGTGGAACTTATCAAACTAGATATTCTATAGCTACCAGAAGCGGAACTACTGCTACTCAACCTCAAGCTCCTAGTGGTTATAATGCTGGTGCTGGTGCTAATTGCATTTTCTATAATTCTAAAGACAAATATTTTGTTACGTTAAATAGAAAGAGTGGTAGTGGTGCTCAAACTCTCAGGACTTTGACAATAAATGCTGCTGGAAATGGGGTAGATGTCGGAACTACAATTGATACGTTTGATGATCAGGATCAGGATGATTTTATGGCAGGAGCATATAGTAAGGCGAGTGGTAAAGGTTATTGTTTCTTCCATGATACTGAAGGCACTGCTTCAATGAGATTGTTAACAATTACATTACCAGCCCTTCCAACTGGAACCCCAACAAAAACTGCTGAAAGTGTTGGTACTGCTAGTGATATTGCAAAAATGGGAGGACTTGCCTGTTCAGATGATGGAAAAGTATTAACACAACAAAGAGGTGGTGGTACACCTTACTACAATTATAATAGAATCAAACAAGAGAATATTATAAGCACAAACTTGACAACAACTAACTTCATAGGTTTTTCTGCTGATAACTACACTAACGGTCAAACTGTAAAAATAAAAACCGTTGGTAATACTGATGCTAATTTATCAGGACTTATCACTGCAACAAAATACTATGTTCAAAGGGGAGGAGAATTAGGTTCAAGTGCAGGTGACCCAAGTGTATATGCTGGACTTGCTTTAAATTCAACTACTATTGCAATCAAACTACCTATGGGTTGATAATTTAATTGCATAAATAGATAAAGAAATAATAGTCGGGGGAGAGTGAACCCAAATGTCTAAAGTTAGATCGGATAATTACGTTGATAGATTAGGAACTGGTGCTCCTACCTTCCCTAATGGCGTAAACATCACTGGAGTTCTTACTGCTACTACTATTGGTGGCACGACTGATACTATTCTGATTCCTGGTAACTTAAAAGTTGATGGAACTCAGACAATTATTAATACAGAAACACTTGATGTTGCTGACAAGACAGTTGGTGTAGCATCTACTGCTGGTGCATCGAATACAACTGCTGCTGATGCAGGTCTTATTGTTTATGGTGGTAGTGACGGAGATAAGACTTTACTATATGATAATACAAAGAAGGCATTTGATTTTAACATACCTCTTGCAACTGATGAGACAAGAGTATTAACAATTTCTGAGAAGAGTACTATATTTGCAGGTAACAGTGCAGCATTAACTTATGCGGCAAACAGTAGTAATATTGCAATCTGCACTAATGCAACTGGTCCTATAACTTTAGAGGTTACAAATATTCCAGTAACCAGTGATTTTGATAATTCCACTCTTACTTTCTGTGCAATTATTAATGGACACGCAGGACTTGCTCAAACAGTAACAACAGTTAAACTGAATGGAGTAACTAAATCAGTTAAGTTTGCTGGTGGTTCTCTTGCTGCTGCACAGAACGGACTTACGACAAGTAATGGATATTATATACAATCATTTACAGGAATTAATACTGTAGGTTCTGCAAGTACATGCGACAACTATACCGTATTGGGTGTGGTCAGTGGTGCTTATCATTAAGGTAAAAATATATGCCTGTTCATTCTCGTGTAACAACGCCTAGTGCGTTTGCGACTGGTAAAACAAAGAGAGTTCCTGTAGAAACAGGATCTCCTGTTTATGGGGAAGATTTGTTTGCAATTAAATATTGGAGGGGAAGTGATGGTTTTTATGATATAAAAAATGGTATAGACCTTGAAAATAAAGGTGGATTAGTATGGGTTAAACAAGCAGCAGGTGCTAGTAATCAACCTATGGTATGGTTTGATACTTTAGCTGGTGTTCAAAAGTATTATACTCTAGATAATGCAACTTATCAGCAAACTGATTCCCAAGCAATAGTATCATTTAATACTGATGGGTTTCGTATAGGTTCTAATAACAATTGGAATCATAACAATGTTAATGGATATGTTTGTTATACGTGGGCAAAGCACGAAAAATTCTTTACTATGCTCACCTATACTGGAGGTGATAATGATAGTGGTACTATAGACATACCCCACGATTTAAATGGGGAACCTGGTATGGTTGTTGTTAAGTCACAATCAGATGCTAGTGGTGGTAGTTATGAGGATCGTAACGGTTGGATTGTTTGGCAAAGAGGACAAAATAGTCAGACTGCGCCTGGAAATATGCATTACTTTACTTTCTTGAATAAAGATAATGGTCCAAGTATAGATAATGGTTATTTTCCTAATAGCACCCTTCCTTCTGATCCTGGTATGACTCGTACTCATATTCGAGTTGGAAATAATTTAAATAGACCTGGTATAGTTTATCATGTATACATTTGGGGTCATAACGAATTGCCAGAAGATTGTATATTTGGACCAGAAAGGAATAAACCAATGATATTTAATGGGATTATACCTGATAGTTCCCAAAATTTTATAGAGCAAGATATGGGTATGCCTGTTCAATGGCTCCTGAACAAAAGTAATGATGGATGGGGAGATTATGGAGGATCTTATAGAGTTGTTGATAAGATGAGAGGAATGAATGCTAAAAGTGATAGTCCTTGGTTTAGTGTAAGAGCACAGAGCCCTCAAGTGCAAGAGGGTTCTTATGGTTCGATAGGTTATAAAAGTGCAAGAGGGTTTACTCCCAATAGTCAGTTTGGTAGTACAAGTGCAATTTATATGGGAATTGGTGATAGTGCATACAAAAATGTTTCAGAAAATACCACATTAAATCCTACAGTAAGAGGTGTACTTCAGAGTTTTGCAAATGATGGAGAACCCACCACTTTGGCTCTTGGTGGAGACTTAGGTAGTGGATCGGATGTAGATAGACCAACTAGATCTTTGGATTTTACTCTTGTCAAAAGAACTAGTAGTACAAGCGGTAGTGGAGCAAGTGCTGGTCCAACGAATCTTATAAATCGTGTTTTTGGTAATAAATACACTTATTATGCACATATATCTGGATATGCAAATACTTTTGCTGTTGGTGAGGGTACTAATCCTAATAGAAGTCGTGTAAATGGTGGATATTATAGGATGTCTGGAGGAACTCAACCAACCCCACAAGGTGCTAGTAGTCCTGGATATCTCTATATGCGTCCTCCTTTAATAGAGGCAACTGGAAGACTTTTTGCGATGGCATTGAGTACACATAGAAAGTTTTTTGATATTCAATGTTATAATGGGGTGGTTGGAAATAAGACTGTGTATCATAATCTTGACTTTGAACCTGCGATGATTTGGATAAAACCTGAAAATACGAGGGCTTGGACTGTATATCATAAAGATGTAGGATTAAGTTATAGAATGTCTCTTGGTTCAACTACAGGAAAAGTAGCATATACTTCTGGTCAAGGTGGAATTGTTTCTGTTGATGCAGAAAAGGTAGTTTTAAGTAATGGTAACTTAACTAACGAGACTAATGTAATTCATACAATGTATTTGTTTGCTAACTATCCTGGATGGAGTAAAATAGGACTTTATAATGGTACAGGAAGTCCTGCAACTGGTAGTAACCTTGACATTGATTGTGGGTTTAGTCCAACCGACGGTGTTCTTAATACTTCCAATGGTGGACCAGCAAACCTTTTAATCAAAAGAGTTGATGCAGGAAGCAATGGGTCTTGGTGGATGTGGAATAGTCATTATGATAACATCTATCAATCTACATCAAATTCTGGTCAACGAGGTATGAAACTAGATGAAACTGGTGATCAGTGGAGTAGTGGAATGATTAAGGAATGGATAAAAAGAAATCCAGGTGAAACAGGATTCAGACTTAATGCTGTTGCTCAGAATATTATGAATTATGCTGGACCTGATGCTGTTACCCATAATTTTAATCTTACTGCTTCTGGATCAGCTGCATACAATTTTGCAAGTGCTACTGATAGACTTGGATCTGTTGGTGGTGACGACCCTACTATTACTGTATATACAGGTGATTCAATTGGTTTTCAAATGAACGCTTCTGGTCATCCACTGTATATTAGAGTATCACCTGGAGGTGCAAATGTAAGCGAATCTGGCATTTCGGGTCAGGGTAGCGATACTTCTGTTGTTGGATGGGCAGGTATTCAAACTCCAGGAACTTACTATTATCAGTGTGGAAATCATTCTGCTATGTTGGGACAAATTGTAGTACTAGCAGCTCCTGCTTCAGAATATATTTTCTGGGCTATTGGTCCTGATAATACACCACCATAAATATCTAAAAATATCTCATGCCTGTACACGGACGTATTGCTACAATAAAAGCTTTTTCTACTGGTAAAACAGAGAGAGTTCCTATTGTCTCAGAATATATTGAAGATTATTTCAATGTTAAAACGAATAGACCAACTGATAATACAGTTCCTAATAAGATAGAAACAAAAGGTATTGATTGGACAAAAGCTGCTGATGGTGGTACAGGAGAAGCAGAGGGATTGATGTGGTTGAAGAAATTATATGAAACTGATGATCATTCTTTGTGGCCAAAAGTAAACACTGATATGGTAGTTGATGGTAGACAAGTTGGTGTGGGTAGTGCGTATTTAGTTAGTAATGATAATTATAAGTTGCAAGATGGAACGGCTAATATGGCAGGGTATACTGGTGATGCTGGAATAAAATTTGAAAAGGATTCATTTACTATTCAGCGTTCGAGTATTATTAATAATCTGTATACAACTGCTAGTACAATGGACCCACTGGTCTATTATTCTTTTAAGAAGAAAAGTAAATTTTTTGATGTAAAAGTCTATCAAGGTGATGGTGTTAATGGTCGTGTTATTAATCATGATTTGGGTTGCGAACCTGGAGCTGTGATTATAAAGGGTATTGATGCTGCTGAAGAATGGGTATTTTATCATAAGTATGGTGGTACTGCTGGTACTTCTACAGCAGATAGTTGGAAGTATTATTATAAATTCCATGAGGGTCAAGGTCCAATATTATATGGTAACTCTACAGATTGGATGGTAAAACCTGTAGGAACCACACATATTACATTGGGTGGACCTAGTGCATATAATAATTCTCCTAGTGTAAAATATATTGCATTTTTCTTTGCAGATGCAGGGAGTGGTGGATTTGGTGATGATGGTAGTTTAGATGGAATTGCTTGTGGTAAAGGTGTAGTTGGTGATTGGAATAGTGCAAATTCATATCAAGATTTGGGATTTGAACCTCAGTGGGTTTTGATAAAAGGTAGAACTCAAACAAGTTCTAATCCTTGGTGTATTGTGGATGCCCAGAGAAATATGTATAGTGAGTATCAAGGTGGGGGTGGTAGTACTTGGGCAAAATCTGCAAGTCTTGTATCCAACGAGAATACTCAACAAGCCTATGGTGTGTCACTTTTTACTGATGGTGGTGGATTTTATCTTAGAAGAAATCAAGGAAATTATGGTACTGTTCTTTCGGATGGTAATGAGTATATTTACATTGCTATTGCAAAACCACAAAGAACGGCAACACAACAAAATATGTTCTTGGATGGTGTAGAAACAGGAGGAACTAATTTCTTCTCACCAACTACAGTAACAGCAGGTGCAGCAAGACCAACAGTATTACCTGGTTTTTCACCTGATAGTGCGTGGATAAAAACAAATTGGAATGACTCAACTGCTGACTGGAAGGTTTTTCATCGTAAAATGGGTGCAAAGGAAAATGCAGGTATGAGCAATGCTAAACAATTCAAGACGATGTTTAATACTCATGATAATAAGGATGGTGGAAGTGATGTAAATCTTTTTTATGGTAATGGATTTTATGCTAATAGTGATGGTTCTTATAGTTACGATGCAGATGATGTTTTTTACTTATTAAAGAAGACTCCTCACTTTTATGATACACAGCATACATTCCTTGATGGTACTGAACCTAAAGTTGTCAAACATTCTTTAGGTAAGAAACCTGAATTGATGATATCGAAGGTTACTTGGCCAAGTGGTGCTCCTTCTATTGGTGGACACTGGTGGATGTATTCAAGTGCTCCAGGACTTGGTTATACAATGATATCAAGATTAAATCAACCAGAATGGTTTTATGGGGGTGATTCGTGGGCTGCAGATCATGCGGGTGTTTCTGACCCTACTGCATCTACATTCACTTTAGGAAATATTAGTGGTACTGTATCAGGTTCTGGTTGGGCTCATACAATGCTCTTCTCTAGTTGTCCTGGTGTAAGTAAGGTTGGATTCTATACAGGTACAGGAAGTTTAATAGATATAGATTGTGAGTTTGTAAGTGCTCCACGTTTTGTTCAGATTCAAAGAACTGATACTGATACTAACCATAAAAGATATATATGGGATAGTTATAGAGGTATGAGTGGATTTAATGGTGCTGGAGAACAATTATATAGTAATCCTGGTGACTATACATGGACTGCTCCTGCTGGAGTAACGAAGATTAGTGTAGTTCTCATTGGTGGTGGCGGCGGTGGTGGTCAAGGTGCTGGTGGTCCTGGTGGTGGAGGTGGTGCATTAGCATATAAAAATAATATTACGGTGGTTCCTGGAGTATCTTATAACCTCACAGTAGGTATGGGTGGAACAGATGCTACTGGAGCTGCAATGAAAAACGATGGAGGAAATAGTACAATTACAATAGGTTCTGAGACTTATGCTGCTTATGGTGGTGAAGGTGGTTTAAAATCTCCAGATACACCAGGACCAGGTGGAACTCGCTCTGCTAATACTGATGGTGGTGGAAATGGTGGAAGAGGTGGTTATAGGGGTGGATCAAATGAAGGTGGAGGCGGCGGTGGTGCTGGTGGATATGCTGGTAATGGAGGTATCGGTGGATATAGAGATGGTGTAAGTGGCGGTATTTCAGAAGGTAAAGCTGCTGACGCTAATAGTGGTGGTTCAGGTGGTGGAGATAATGGTCATGGTGGTAATGCCACAGGTGGTGGCGGTGGTGGAACAGGATTATATGGACTAGGAAATACTGGTGCTGGTGGTGGAGGTGGAGGTGGTGCTTCTGATGGTCCTGGTGGTAAAGGAGGTTCAGTTTCAAACCAAGTTACACCACCTGGTCCTAATAATAATGTTGGCGGTGGTAGAAATGGTACTGGAAGTACTGGTTGGAACTGTGGTACTATTAATGATGGATTCTTTGGTGGGGGTGGAGGATCGCAAGGTGGTAGTGGTTGTGCAATGGATGGAGCAAAAGGTGGAATTAGAATTGTATGGGGAGAGAGTGTTACTGGAGTTGCAAGAACTTTTCCTTCATCTACAGATGCTCCATATCTTCTTGACCCTTATTTAAGTTGGGGTGAGTTAGACCAATCACAGGCCAACTCTGGTGCTGACGTTGGTATAACTACTACTGGATTCCAAGTTCCTGCTTCTGCAAATATGATTAATACCAATGGTGCGAAATATATATTCCTAGCAATTGCCTAAGATAAATAAAAGAAAGTAACAAATACAATGAGTCAGACGAAGGCACAATTACTAGCACCCATTGGCATTATAACCTGTCCAGGATTAGATGTTACTGTTGGTGGTAGTTCACCTTTTCAGGTAGGATCAACGGGAATTATAACTGCTGTGAGTGCTAGCTTCAGTGGTAACGTCACTGTTGGTGGAACTCTTACTTATGACGATGTAACTAATATTGATTCGGTTGGACTTATAACTGCAAGAAGTGGTGTTGATATAACTGGAGCAAGTGCTGGTGTAAATGGTTCTTCTAATTTAATATTAAAAACTGGTGGTAGTGAAAAAGTTCGCATCACATCAGCAGGTAAAGTTGGCATGGGCATCACGTCAACAGGTGGAGGTATTTGCGACCCAGATGGTAATCAATTACTAATCCGTGCTGCATCAACATTCCAGACAACCAAAGGACACATAATGTTGACTGGTGACGGTGCAACAAATGGAGAGGGACCACAAATCGTATTCTCAGAAAGTGGTAGTGGTGGTAATTTTGCTGGTGCTTATATTGGACATGTAAGATTAGGTAGTAATAGTATTGGTGATTTAGTATTTGGAACTCGTGCAACTTCAGGTGATGCAAATACTGTACCAACAGAAAGACTCCGCATAGGACAATCAGGTCAAATTGGTCTTGGTGGTGCTAACTATGGAACAGATGGGCAAGTATTAACAAGTAAAGGTACGGGTGCTGCTCCTCAATGGGCAGCTCCTGCTGCTGCATGGGTAAAATTAGGATCTGGATCTGCTACATCAGGAACTACTTCTGTTGTAACAACAAATCAATTGACATCTGCTTATACGTTTTATAAAATATTATTCCGAGTCAGATTAGGTACTGCTGGAGCATTTGGAATTAATCTTTCTACAAATGGTGGAACTTCATATACAACTGCTGATGGTTCTTGGAAGACAGCAGTATCTGGAAGAGGTGGATCATCAGCTTTTAGTATAGCCGAAGCATGTAATTGGGGAATGCTTCTTGCTGGCAATAATAGACTTTATTATGCAGGAGAAATGAACTTTAATTATCCTGATGGCACAACGATGAAACCAAATTTCAATAGTCAATTTTCGTTTGCTGCAAGTGTAGCAGGTACTAATGATGCTTACGGTACTGCTGATTCTACCGCTATTTTTGATACGGTAGGTGCATATAATGCAATTAGATTAGAAGCAACCCAAACTATCGCAGACTTGAAATGGACATTCTTAGGCATGGCTATTTAATTATTTAATTTATATTATGAGTTATTATGATACCACAATTAATTAATGAGTTGTATGATGCAAAGTAATATGATCTTTAAGAAAGTTGCTTAATGGAATTCGTGTAGTAGGTAGATAGTACACTTAACTAAGTGGCACACAAAATCCCTACACTTCGGTGTGGGGGTTTATAGTATATACAGTTTAATAAAAAAACATGAGTAAAGACATGACAAGCAAGGAGAAATTACTCTTCATTGCTTCCTTTGTCTGGGCAATGCACTGGGGAGTTCGTTTATCTTCTGTTGTTATTGGTAACGTACTATGAAAACTGAAATGATTTGCGTGAATCCAAAGTCTACCACTGCAAAGGATAGGTTTAACAATGATATGGATAGACTCCATTCATGTCGTGTAATTAAACGTGAGAATGGTATGGTTGTTCTCTCTTCAATATCTAATCGATATTCATTTGAAATGCGTGAATCTTGTGACGACCATTGGGAAGTTGTTAAATAGGAGTATCAATGGATATGACAACAATGTTTGCTGTTCTTATCGCTGGTCTACTAGAATGTTCTGATATTGAAGGTATCATAGAAACAGTGCGTTCTGATAAGAACTTATCTTCTGAAACTAAAACAGAATTAGTTGAAATACTACTTCAAGGAACCCCACAATGTGAATTAAATGAAAGATCAAAAGACACTTGATGAACCTATCAATGACCTAGAAAAATGGGATCGTGCTAGAACTTTAATGTTAGAATCGTTAATGAAACCTGACACGGCATTAAGAAATTGTGCTATCAATCAAGGATGTAAAGATGATTTGATGTCCATAAGAGATAATGTAATTAATATGGTTAGAGATATGGAAAATCCACATACACCACCATTAGAATTTGGTAAGAAGAATAAACATGTAGAACCTACGATTGAAACACCAAATGGCAACATCAGTGAGACACTAATGAGTGGTGCGTTGGGTGCATATTATATGTCAGACCAAAGAGAGTACTAGGCATAAATTTTTGTTACGTTAGATTGCCATTTCAACACAAATGTGGTATAAATAGTATTAGTCACCGAAAGGTACAATTAAGCGGAGGTAACTGAATTAAAGTTGTTCAGAACATTAGTAAACTTATTGTAAATGAGGAAGATTAATGCACAACTTAATATCATATAATCAACTAGCAGGGGAAGAGACATTCGATCCCGATAATGATTTAATCGCAGATTATTACGAGTGTTTAATCGAATGTGATGAAAGTCAATCAGTTTGTAAACGTATCTGTAAGGAGGTATTAGTTTAATGCTAACGCACTCGCATCCACCTTAATTAAGTAAAGAATACCCCCCCCTTG
>Ga0208158_1000567_pt1 | contig 12901 bp, 11 predicted proteins | sample 8_EtaG_FD_184081 | JGI IMG/M metagenome (GOLD analysis project Ga0208158, IMG submission 184081) | Marine viral communities from the Subarctic Pacific Ocean - 8_ETSP_OMZ_AT15162 metaG (SPAdes) (version 2) | ecosystem: Environmental > Aquatic > Marine > Oceanic | place: Pacific Ocean | collected...
TCATGGCACTTCTTGGGCTTGGCGGTATGCGTACAGCAGAGAAGTGGAAGGGTGTTGCCAGAAGTAATATGAAATAATGTTAAACGAAAAACAAGAAAACTTTGCCAAGGCTTACGTCTTACATCGTAATGCAACAGAAGCTGCCAAAGCCGCAGGATATTCAGACAAGTCAGCAGCTAATCAAGGTTATCGTTTACTACAAAATCAAGAAGTATTAGAGCGCATTGAAGATCTTGAGAAAGAACTTGAAACTAATATTAATGTTGTTGAAGAAATAGAAAATCAATATACCTTTGCAAAAGCAAACGGACATACCAACAGTGCTATTAAAGCTTTAGAACTTCTGTCTCGTATTCGAGGCGGTTCTGATGATGATCATATTAAAATTGATCAGGAAGGATTAAAGACAGAGATTGCAAAAAATATAGATATTCTTGGTGAAGAAGAATTTTTACAAATTTTAAATCAAACTACTCTATTTAAAGACGTTATCCAAGAAGAAGAGGAAGAATACGAAAAAAATACTGACTTAGAAGAGGCTACAGTAGCCAACTAGATACCTTCTGGTAGGGTACTATATAAAAAAGGGAGCTACGAATGTAGCCCCCCTTGTAGCTCGTTACAGAGGATTTAACTTATTTACCTCTTCTTTCGTTGGGAACAGGCGGATGTGATCCATTATGCATAGCATATAGTCTGTCACAATCTTTTTGTAGTCTTTCAACATGCGTAACAATCTCTGCCAGTTGCATATGATCTCTTCTAAGATTTTCAGGACTTGCCATTTTAGCTAGGATGTTAATCCTTTGTTCCTGAGTTTCATTAGAAGTGATTAACTTATCACTACGAGCATCCATCTTACGAAGACGTTGTTCAACATCATCCAGCTTTTCCACTAGCTGTCTAATCTGCATCTTGGCTACAGCACTGGCTCCTGCTACACTGAATAAGATACCAGCAATAGTTACGACCAGACGTATGTCGATTCCACCTTCCATACTAACCTCCGTATTATACGTTAGCAGGACCAAGAATTATAGCTGTTAATATTACTGCTATAAAAAATATAATAAATGGATGATATGTCATTATTTAATTCTATTCATTAGTGCTTCTTCAAGTTTAGGAAGAAGACGTATACCACAATACCCAACAATGAATGCTAAACCAATCGCAACCTGATGATTAAACTTAAAGTATCCCATAGCTGCCGGAATTAGAAATTCTGCTGCGATCCAACCTACAAGAACTGCAACTAAAATATCTTTAGCAGCACCTAAGTTCCACTTCTTTTGCGTTAATACGTTTGCTACACCGCCACATCCCGAAGCGAAGATACAGCATAGCTTTCCACCGAATGTCATTATTGCCCATTCCATAGTTTAGCCTCCTTAATAATGTTAAGTTTTACTTATAGCTCCAAAGCCACGGACGAGGATGGTGATCCCCATCTTCCATTGTATCAAGGTGCAGGAAGCGGCGTTCATACATGCCACGTTGGGACACACCGATACCCTTAAACTCATGTATGATAGCAAGACGTAGTAGTTTAAAAGCTTCGTGACCACCAATTACAATATCAGCAGCCCTCCCATAAATATGTGCAGAGTTAGGTGAGCCACCTATTGTAGTATTATATGCTATGTCTCTGTATCCTGAAGATACAATCATTGGGTTGTCATAGTCTCTTCTTAAACGAATAAGCTTTTCCATAAACTCCTCGTCCATATGGCACTCTCCAGTACCTTTACAACGCATCTCATCTTCAGTAAAGTATTCCCAATTAGACACTTATCTTTCTCCTGTAGTTGCGCCAGCATACTGGCGATATATTTTAAATATTTCTTGTTGAGCTTCTTCAATGGGTGGCTTGGAACCTGTGCGTTTCTTTGTGGACATTCCCCACTTGTAGATGTCACTCATCTTAGGTGGTGCAGGAACAAACACACCACGATTAACTAGATTATATAGCATCTTTTTATCAAGTCTTTTACTGAACAATCCATCATCAGTTACAGCACGTATGATCTCTGCATTTGACAGACCAATACTTTTAGCTTTGGTAATAACATCAAACATTTCTTTTGCATATTCATATTCTTTTCTTATACCATCTGAATACGCCTCAACAAGTTCATCGGATGTTATGGGAGTTCTTTGCTGGTACGCTCTCTGAAAAGTTTTATTAGACTCACCCATGTTGCGTTTCAAGGCACTGAGCTTAAAGCCAAGCGTATCTTTAATATCTATAGTCTCTGGCTTAATACCACTTAGACCAACAATCTGTTCGTCAAAAGCTTTTATTCTACCGCTTCTGGTAAAGCCTACAGGAGTACCATAGCTACCCAAAACAGTATCTCTTACTTCTTTAGCTGGTGCATTAAGCGATGTGCTGAAGTCTCTTGCTGTTTTAATAAGTCCCGGTTCAAATGTTTCTAGAGTTGTAACCACTCCGTTCCTGAACTTCTCACCAGCAGTGTCAGTTTCTCTGAAGATAGGTCTGCCAAACTCATCTACATTAAACGCCATGCTCAATGCTGCATCAGCCAACATGGAGAAACCAAATGTTTCTTTGAGAGGTTGCCAAACAGACCTACCAAAAGCTTCATCAAGACTACTATCAATATCACTGTCAGAAGACAATGCTCTGATACCAGCACGAATAGGGTCTTGTGTCTTGGACCACGGATTAAGATAACTAAGATTAATTCTTCTGGCCTTGCCATCTTCAGGCACACCAAGATAGAGAAAGTCTGCACCACGTTGCCACTCTTGATCAAAGGCTTCATAACCTTCCTTGACTGTGTATGGTAGTTCTTTACCATTCTCATCTGTGGCAGGTTGATCCATACCTGTCACTGCATATCCAGCAGCAGCCAGTGCAGGTGCAGCAGACTGTGCGGCTATGACAGAGCCAAGCCTACGCTGACCAGCAACAGATTGTGCCTGACCTTTTAATGTACCATCAGCATTTTCCTTACCAGTTCTCATTAACTGCTGCCCTTCTTTTATATCTTTAAGGGCAGTCTTAATAATATTTTTCTGAGTTCGTATAATCTCTGTGGTGAAGGCAAAGAAGTCTGCTGCTGGAAGTAGTCTGGCAGTACGAACAAACTGTGGTACACCAGCATAGTTCTGCATATGCTTTGCAACTTCATTAGCAGCATACTCATCTAGCTCTGTTATCTCAATAAGCTTACCATCAGCACTGTTAAATCTTCTAACAACATCATCAGGATTAATACCCTTATCAGCAAGAACTTGTCTGTAAGTTCCCTTCTCATTTAGAAAGGCATACTGCTTCCACATATCATCCATTGACTGATACAATTTAACAGCACTAACATTAAACTTCTTAGCTCTTTTTGCCAGACTATTTTTATCAGACAAAGCTTTGTTAGTAAAGTTCCAAAAAGAAGCATCACCAGCATCACTAAGTGCTGCACGGAAAGAACCTAAGTCAGTACCACTTTGCAGGTAACCAAGAGCAATACCTTTTTCCATTTCAGCATTAAGGTCTTGATCACTCATTTTGTAAAGACCTTTCATAACTTTAGGTATCTCACTAAGGTTACGTGGATTAAGGTATCCAGCACCAGCCGACATCCAACCTGCACCTATAAAGTTACGAGCAATAGCAGTGGGACTGTAGACAGTCTTTGCTGCTCTGGTATGTCCCTGCAATGCAAGGTAAGCTTGCAGTGGTTTAATAGTTGTTTGAAAGATTTCGTTACCATTAATAATACCAGCAGCAACTTCAGGATATGCATAGATGCCACCTATACCTGTATCAACATCGTCCATACCAAACTTAGGATCAATATCTTTTCTTAATGGTAAAGTATCTCCTACAGAAACAAAGTCGTTACTGGAAGACTTGCTGGTTCTTACTCCCTGTATTAATCCTTTATTAGCAAGAGCAACTATATCTTTTTCATAATCAATGTTTGCTATGGTTTGATTTAGTTTAGATACAGTCTTTGCATAGTTAACAAACGGGTCTTCGTACTCACCCATTAACATTCTAATCTCTTCAGGAATAGCTTTCTTTCCTTTAAGAATTTTAGTGGCATTAGCCTTACTAATAATTGCATTATTAGAAAATACTTTAAGCACATCGTCTTCGTTTGTATCTAATATTTTAGCAACAGTATTATTTATCTCTCCATCCTCAGACATAAACCTATTATATACTTCTTGATCTTTAGCATTTAGAGGTATGCCTCGTTCTTTTTTACCCATAGCAATACCAAATGCTTTATTATTTGACTTAGCCTGAGACTGAAGATATTGTTTTGCTTCTTCAACAATAGTTTTATTACCACCCTTACCCATACGAGTAGTAACTTCCTTACCCCAATTAGGGTTATCAAACTTTTCATATGAAGTTGTCAGGTATAATTCATCTTTACCACCTGTACCCATAGAGCTTCTAATTTTTGTCTCTAGATTAGAACCATCTCTAATTGCACCTGTTGCTAACAAATCTTGCTGAAGAGAAGTAACATTATCTCTCATCTTTTGAACCTGTTCTAAAACATCAGGTGCATCTTTTGCAAGTTCTTGTACTGCTGCTTCACGACCACGCAAAGCATCGTTAACTAATTTAGCCTGAATAGGACTAAGATTTTTTACACCAAAGTTTTTTCTAACAGCTTTGTTTAAATTTTCAAAAGATGTTGCTATCTGTCTTTCAGAAAGTTGACGAGAGGTATCTATCCTACGTCTTCCAGTTGACAGACGTTGTTGTGCTTCAGATGTAGTTCCTTTGACACCAGCATCGGAACGAAATACTTTACCAACACGACCTAGTATTTTTTCTGTACGTGTACGAGCTACACTAGCACTTTCTGGTTTAAATGATTGTAACTGAGTTAGTTTAGTTGCAGCATACTTACCCGGTCCTGTCTTTGCAATATCACTAAAGCCAGCAGCATTAAGCTCCTCATTAATCTCTCTAAGATTTTGCAGGGGAACAACCTCACCTATATCTATATTCAGAACACCATCTACTTCTAGTTCTTCCTGTGCTTGATCTGCTATATTTCTTGCACCAACAGCACCATCAACCTTAGAGTATGTCTTGGTTGTTTCAGGAACTTTAGGCTGTTCGTCAGCTATACGCTGTTGCTCTGCTGCTTCTCTTCTAGCTTGTCTTTTTCTACCAAGTTTTCTAAGCACAACAGCAGGGGCAGCAAGTCCAAGGCCAAGTCCAACACCTGCCAATGCCATAGCCGCAGTTTGTGCATAATCAGTTTCAGTTACTTGAGGGTCTTCCATAGCTTCTTGAGTATCAATATTAAAAGATTGATACATAAGATCATCTGACGCAGTATAACCAGCACCAATAGCACCTAATTCTACTGCTATTCTTTTACCACTTTTTTCTACAGCTTCTTTCTTTGCAGCTTCTTCAGCAACTTTTTTTCCAACCTTTGTTTTTGAAATTTGTTTAACAGCCTGATCTTTAATTTGTGATTTTAAAGTTTGTTTAAAACCATCAAGAGCAGCTTTTCTACCAATCGCTCTTGCTGCAAGACCTGTACCTAAACTACCTGCACCTACAATAGCTGTAGGATCAGTTACAGTTTGAAACAAAGCGTTTGCAAAAGAACCAAGACTGCCTTCTGTATTGTCCCATGTATCTAATGAATTAACCCATGCACGTTTAACATCGTCATCCATTAACTGAGCAGCATCATAAGCAGTCATGCCTAAGTTAGTTAGGTCATTACCAAAGCGAGAGTGCCTGTTTCTAAACCAATAGTCTAAGTCTTTGTCAGAACCTCTGTAGTCCTCACCCTTCTCATGCTTATAAATAGTCTTAGCATCTCTTAGCCAACCCTGATTCTTAACAAGATTATCCATAGTAGATTGTTCAGGCGCAGTTGGTTGTGCCTGTTGAGGAGTGTCTCCTTTATTTAAAAAATCTTCTAAAGAACCTGTAGTTTTAGCAACAGGAACTTTATTTTCCAAAGGACTATCTGATGATGGTTGAGCAAGAAATTGTTCTAAAGAAGTAGCCACAATTTATTTCCTTATTTAATTCCAAATCTTGTAGGATTATCTTTCATAGCTTTTTCTATTTGTTTAATTCCGTCTCCAAAAACACGTTTAGCTGCTATACCATCTTCGCCACCTCTTCCAGACCTATATGCTTCTAATGCATTTCGTTTTGCTATTTCTATCGCTTTTGCTAACTCACTATTCATAGGAACACCATCCATAGCAAGCGCACTTGGAATAGTAGTTTTTAGTTGGTCTTTAAAAATATCATCTAAAGCTTTAGCAGTAGTAGCATCAAGAGGAGGACCGCCAGATTCAGATTTTAGTTTTGCAATCTCTGCTTTAAGCTTCTCACCTCTTAGGCCAGCATTGATAAGTTCAAGTGCTCTCTTCTGCTTATCAAATGGCAGAGAAAGTATCTTATCTTCAAGCTTAAACTCTCTTGCCAGTGCCAGTGCTTCACGCTCTTCTCCTCTGGACAACATCTGACCTTCAGCCTCAAACTCTTTTTCAGACTCTTCGGCTCTTCTTCTTCCAAACTCATCCTCAATTTTAAGAAGCTTTGCTCTACGTTCTTTATCTGCTTCGCTTAGTTTAGAGGTTGTATTGCCAAGACCTTCAGCAAGTCTAGCACCTATACCAGTTGTTTCGTCATAGTCTCTTGTTCTTAGAAGGCTCTGAGATAACTGTGACAAAAGAGTTCCTATAGGATCAGCTTCACCAACAAGTTTTCTTCTACGTTGGTAGTCTTCATCTCTCTCAGCCCTGCGACGATCAGCCATGCTCTTATTAAAAGCTCTTCTTTCTTTATCAGATTTACCATAGAAGCTTTCTCTGCTACGTTCTCTTTTTTCAGCTTGTCTTCTTATAAAATCAGGATCATAGATATCAGGCCGCATTCTTGCAGCAATCTGCTCTGCACTAAGTGGATCTTGAGCCTCTACTAACATTCCCTCTTCGCCAACACCACCAGAACCTTTTGAAGAAGTTCTTTTTGCTAGTTTAGCTGATTCTTCGGAAGATAGAGAAGGCTGTATAAATGGCCCTCCTTCTGTTCCTATAACATTAGACATAGAAACATTATTAACAGAAGGATTAAGAATATTTTTCGCTTCTGCTTGCCTATCTCTAGCCTCATCTAATTCTTTCTGTGTACCAAAAATTCCCGCTCCAAGTCTCTCTATTAAAGAACCAAGGCTTCCCGATTGTTGCATTTGAAGCCTCTCTCGTTCTCTTCTTTCAGCATTTTCTTTTGCCATTTTTTCAGTAGAGCCTTCAGGAAATAAACCTAGTGTTAGTCCTTGTCCTTGTAAATTACCACCCTCTCCTCTTTCAATAATATCAGACAAACCACCACCAGTTTTAGCACTACCAAATAAACTACCAATAGAACCAAAAGTCTGTGGTGCAATCTGACGGAATGTATTAGCAGCAGCAAGACCAGTACCAAGCAACTGTGCGCCACTGCTTGGCTGATTAAAGTTACGACCAGCAGTTGCTGTGCTGGTTACATCACGCTGCGACAAGAGAGGATTACCATAGACAAATCCTGAGTACTTAGCAAGCTGCTCTTCAGGAAATGCTTTCTGTTCCAGAAACTTAAAGTACTGTTCATCCAAAGCTTTCTGAGCTTGCGTCTGCTTCTGCTCACCAACAGTTTGCAACGCTCCCTGTTGAGCAAGACCCTGACTAAACATAGCAGGACCAAGTGCAGCAGTCTGAGTTGCTTGTCCAGCTTCTCTCCTTTTCTGATCTTGAAATAGCTTTTGAGCATTAAGGAACGATGACTGTAATCCTTTAGCTTCAATGTCTCCAAGCCTTGTCTGTAAACCCTCTCCAAGTATACCAGCCTGTACGCCAGCCCGTGAACCAAGACCAGACATACCACCAGCATCAACAGCCTGTTTCTCAAACTGTGGCATAATATTACGTTGGAAGTCTTCCACAGCCTGTCTCTTTTCTATATCAGTGACTGCTCTCTGATATGGAGACATGTATTCTTGTGCTACTTCAGGAGTAAACTTCTCTCCTTGCTGACGTTGCAGATCAAGAGCTTCCTGTTGAAGAGCAGTTCCCTGCGCTCCTCTACCAAGAGCAGCAAGACCAGCCTGTGCTTCTGTTTGTTCTCCTGTAAACGGAGCAGTTACTGCACCAGTATAAGGATCATATCCCTGATCCATTATCATGCGATAATAATCTTGAGCTTCTGTCAAAACATCAGAAGCAAAAGGAGCTACTTCATCAGGTATTCTGGAGAACTGATTAGTGTTCTGGAAGGTAGCTTGCGGAGTACCACCGCCACCGCCCTTATACTGAGGCAGTCCGGTAACTGGATGAAGAGTGCCAGAGCCACCATGCTTTACTAAAAGTTTAGCTTCAAAGGTATTGATATGAGCAAGCTCAGTATCTCCCTCGACACCAAGTCCTGCAATGTCTTTATATAGTTCTTTAAGAACTTCAACCTTATCTCTTACAGATAGAGCATCCAAAAACATTTTTATATCTTGTTTCACAGTCATATTTCCACTTCCCTTGTTAAAACAGTGCAGAACTTTTTAAAGCCAACTCTTGCAAGAACTCTGAGCCAACCATCTCTACCACACACTTCAAATCTTTTTACATTATTTCTTTTAGCAAACTTATGTATCTCTGAGTCTTTATCCCAAAAGATATCAAACCATTTATCCATATTGTTTTTCTTACCACCAGCAAGAACTATTCTTAATCTCTTCTCTCTTGGATATTCAACAAACTCTGTAACTACCGCCACCACTATTTCTTTTTCATCACCTATAATCCAGAGATGCATATACCCACTTGTTAACCAGTTATATACATCTTCTATATTAAACTCACCTAAATTTTGATCTACTGGTTTTTGTACTAAGTTCTTAACTAACGGCCAAAGAATATTTATTGATTGTGGTTCTACTTTTATAAACTTCATTATCCCATCATGTTAGCTTGCAGCGATGCCAATCCGTCTATTTCATTAGGCTGTTGGTTTGTTCCGTAAGCTTCTTTCCGTATATTCTTAACAACCTGATCCATATAGTCTGCACCCTTATCAGGATTTCCATTTCCAAGTGCAGCCATTGTATGACTATCAACAACATATTCTGTAGGACTAACAGCCAGAGTAGCAACTTGCTCTTCACCTTCTTTGATAGGCATGTATACATTGTCCTGCATACCACCACCGTCACCGGGAACTCTGCCAGCAAACTCACCACCAGCAGCTAGTTCATAAAGACCACCACCACTTTTAGCTTTAACTTCAGGAGGTAGTTGGACATTTGGCAGACTCATATAAGCTAGTCGTGCAGTTTCAGCATCATTAGGATTACGTCTAGGTTGTAATCCCTGTATAATTTCTGAAAGAATAGGACTGTCTTCACCATACGCCTGTGTCAAAAGTCTTTCTGTATTAACAGTTGGACCCGGCGGTTGTTCAAAAAAACCAGTAGCTAATCTATATTGATTTCTTTGTTGTGCAGCATCAAATGATGGTAGGTTAGGATCGTCTAGACTTCCATACCTTCCATCACCTACCGATACAAAATCATTTGGAACTTGTTTGGTGGGTTCTGATTCAAGTGACTTTAGTTGAGATGCCAAAGCTTGGTAATCTCTTTCAAAAGTTCTATTAGTTCCTCTGCCACTCATACTTAGTATCCCGCTTGGCGTTTCGTCACTACGTACATACAACTCACCATACGGAGGACCGTCGCCAGCGTCAGCACCCCCACCAGTAAAACTTACTAATGGATTATTACTAAAGTAATCAAGAGGTTCTCCTATTTTGGGAACTTTAGCACCATACATATTTACAAGTTTTTCTAGTTGCGCTATAATATCTTCTCTATTTGGACCGCTGGAAACACCGCCTTCTCTGCGATAAAGCACAGGACCACCTTCAGCAGCAAGTCTCATCAAGCCACCTGTTTCTTCTGAAAACTGAGAAGGAAGATTTACACCTCTATCTTCTGCTGCTTGACTAAACTGTTCAAGCATATTCTTTTTTTCACCACGCTCCATAAGAGTAGCAAGAGCAATGCCTCCCATAATTTTAAGAGGGTCTACTTCTGGTTGAGAAGCTACAGGAGGAGCTATACTAGAAAGACCAGAAGGAGGCATGGCAGGACCACCCATTGCTGGTGCTGGTTGTGGCATTGCTTGAGGAGCCATTGCAGGGGAGGGGGCAGGAGGCATCATTCCTTGTGCTTGCGGAGGAGGGGGCGGCATACCTTCACTACGTACAGCAGCCATAGTATCAAGGCTCTCAGGCATTCCTTGACCACCCATTGTTTCTTTCATTTCCATCATTTCTCTTAATGCCATTATTTTAACTTCCCATAGTTAGATTGCGGTCCTGTTTGATCTGCAATAAAGTTACTACTATTATACCCTATTTTATTCATTTTGCCAAATTGTTCCTGCGCTTGATCTATTCTAAATCTAGAAGGATCAAGAGCTTGACCAGTATTATAGTTCTTTAACAGGGTACTGTCCTGTATCATTTTCATGTGATCGCCAATTGAGTTCATTAATTTAAATCCTGCCATGATGTTTCTGCTCCAAGACTTACATAGCCTTTAAATTTACCAGAACTTACTGAGTAAGCTATATCGCCTTTCTTGGGTCGTCCTATTTCTGTAACCGTAGTAACAGTAAATATATTAGTAGATGGTCTTGTATCTATCTGAATATCTCTTGTATCTAAATCATTGACCAAAGCAGATGCCCAATTTCTTACTGTGCTATAAGCATCTTCTATTCTATCACTATTAATAACAAAAGGTAAAGTAGGGTATCTTGCCATTATCTTCTACCATCGCCCTGTAGTGCAAGTCGAAGTGATCCCCATCTCCAACTTGTACCATTAGAATCACAAGACACCCTAACTTTAGCTTGCCTTCCTCTACTTCTGAAGTCAACCTTTTGTGTTGCATTTGTAATATCAAATTCTTTTGTAACTTCCTCAGAAGCTTCTGGAAACTGCTGAGTAGTAATCTTCATTTTAATTTTACCACCATTTACCATTTCATAGTCAGGAATAACTCTGTTCATAAACATGATAGCATTGCCATCTGCAATATCAAAATCAGCAGACTCAACAAATGAACTTAGTGTTTCATTATTAGAACCAACAAATACAGAGACAGGCTCATTGTTATAAATATTATTACCTGCCGCTGTGACACCAGTAGTGATGGTATTTCCAAACACTTCTTTGTCAGCAAAAGTAGTAAAAAACATAGTGCCGTATACCCAATAATTATCAACAGGATTGTAGATAACATATTTATCACACTCCGTTCCGTCACCTGAAGGATATAGCCAAATAATTTCGTTAAACTCTGAGTTGGTTCCTGCATATACTTTAGTATAGTAGTTTTGATTAACATCATCAAAAACAAATCTACGAACGGTGCAGGGCAGAGTTTCTACTTGACCACTAAACCTATGAAAGTTACCAAAGCCCATCCAGTATGTCACACCATTAAAGTCAATACCAGCATGAGGTCCAACCATACCACAGTTACTGCCAGCCTGTGTAAATCTAAATGTAAAAGGTGGTCCAACAAAAGCCATTGTCCATAAAGAATTATCTGTCCAAATATTAATAGCATTCTTTGAACGCTTTGCACCTATAATTTTAGTACCATCAGTCAGTACAACCTCACCAGCCGTTGTATCAGCAGCAGGAACCCAATTACTTTTGTCATCTTGATCAGACCATCTAACTAACATAGGATTAAACGTACCACTTACAGTAGCGGTAGCTGAGTATTCGTTAGTTCCAAAAGCAACAAGATGTCTATCATTTGGAGATACTAATATAGAGTTAACACTGATAGGAGAAGTTGTTATAGAGACAGCATGTACTTGACCGGGTATTGTAGAACTATCAACATCCCAATAAAATATATTACTTCCACTGCGATTGGCTACAATATCTTCTCCCCAATTATCCAAACTCCACTGCGTTACATCAAATGGTATTCCTGATGATGCCGCTTCATTCCATGCTCTAGTATTTGAAGCACAAACAGTAGCTTGATAAAGAGCAGCACCATAACCAAAACCAGCAGCCACAACAGAAAAACCTGTAGGTAAATAATATTGAAATGTTGCTGATCCTGTATCACTGCCAGTTGCATTAGCAGCACTGCTTACACTGATAGTAAATACATTAGCACTTGCCACTGATGTTATAGGATAAACATTTCCCTGTAAACTTACGGCATTAAAAGCTGCGGAAGAAGTGAAGAGAACATAGTTACCGACTTTCTGGTTGTGTCCCGCATCGGAACAACAAACTCTTGTACTGCCCGAAGAAGTTCCAAAGCAGTTTGCCAATGTAACGGCAGTAACAATAGGAGTAATGTCATATAACTGATCGCCATCTTGTTCATAAAGTTTATCAGGCGTACCAAAAACAATTCTACTTGTTCCAGAACTATCTGACCATGTAATTAAGTCTCTGGCTGAACCATCAAAAGTAGAAGCCAAAGCTCTGGTTTGATAACCTCTTAAATTTTCAGGACGACCTGCACGAAAACGTACACGATCACCATCAAACCAACTGCCTTCTTCAGCATACTGGGTTGTTTCTCTATTGAAACCTTGTTTAAAATCAAACTTTTTAAGTTCTGTCATTCTATTGTATCCTAGTTATGACTTTATATTACTTACCACGACTATCATAATAACCGTTTGTATTAATATATACTGTACTATCAAAGCTTTGTCTAAAGGCAACTTGACTTGAAGTATTAGTTAGAACAATATGAGTACCAGAAGCCCATGTACCATTAAGATTAGAACTGTTTTCACCAGCATTATTTAAATTAGCAAGAGCAGGAGTAGTATCACCAACATCAGGATTCGT
>Ga0208158_1000569_pt1 | contig 12889 bp, 19 predicted proteins | sample 8_EtaG_FD_184081 | JGI IMG/M metagenome (GOLD analysis project Ga0208158, IMG submission 184081) | Marine viral communities from the Subarctic Pacific Ocean - 8_ETSP_OMZ_AT15162 metaG (SPAdes) (version 2) | ecosystem: Environmental > Aquatic > Marine > Oceanic | place: Pacific Ocean | collected...
ACCATTTCTAAGATCAAGTGCTTGTGTTAAATTCAAGGATGGATAACTAACAGAATCAACATCTAATTGCAACATAGAAGTGCCTAACACACTTGTTCCTGCTGCTGACTCTGCCTTAACCCAACAAGTAAATTCTTTAGGCGAAAAAGCCTTTGCTGATTTTGACATTATTTATCTCCTTCTTTCTTCTTTGTAGAAACTGCTTTAGGTTTATCTAAAACATCTACTTTATTTTCGATTAATTTATGGACAGAATTTACATCTATTGTTTTGCCTTCTCTTAAATCAGACCAATCTGATGCAGAACAACCACAGCTTTTCCAATTGTTTGATAAATTCTCTCCTGTTTTTAGTTTTATTTTCATAAATCTCCTAGCTTACATTTCCTAAATGTTGGCATTTCCAATCCCATTCTGTTATATAAACACCAGAGTCTTCATCTGAGTTTAAGTTTGTACTTTCAAATCTACAATTAAATGCATTGGTACTATCTGTTAAAGTCATACTAACATTACTGTGTATCAATGCTTCTATACGAGAAACATACCTAAGTATATGATCTAATGCAGTTTCTTTAACATTTACCTCTGCAAATATAAACCTTATTGTAATAGAAAACTCTCTTGTTTCAGAGGTTGCATTATACTCGTTTAAAACACTTCCTGTAGGTATAAGCTGTAATGCTTGATTTACACCTTTAGGTACAGTATTTCCTTTATAGACAGGTAGAGCACCTTTAAATTCTGTTTCCAAAACAGACTCTAACTTGTCTAAAATATTCTTCCAATTGTTTGTGAAATTTACTGCCATTCTTAATATTTTCCAAATCTGACAGTTCTAGTTCCACCTCGTGTCATTTTAACTGAATTTATCGAAGAATTATCTACTTCTTCTCTCCATCCTGCTACTTCCATTTCCCATTCATCATTAGCAGTAGCAACACTAGAATCTGAGCTACCACCAAATCTTATTTCTATGCCATTAGCAATATGTTGATAATCTCCTGTAATCTTTTCAGCAGTTACGACTTGTCTGTTTTTTAAGCTTTCTCCATCTTTAACCCAAACAGAATAAGTGGCAGTTCCAAGAACACCTCCACCTATAACTTTAATCTTTATTAAGTCCCAAGAGCCTGACCATCTTCCTCTTGTATCTACTGGTCTTATGCTTCCTGATGTATAAGTAACATCTCTTATAACTCCTTTTGATGAGTCCCCAGTTGTTTGCCATGATAGTGCAGCTCCTCCTTTGTTTAAAGCATCTATATTACCCATTGCATCTTCCATCATTGCTGTTGCAACTTCTGAAGTTGGGTCATGGCTTCTAATAAGAAAGGTTGCTGCTAATAATGCAGTTGTTCTTACTATTATATAATCATAATTACCTTCTTTATCTTTTAATTGTTCTTTAGGTAAATTAGGGTCTAGCTTAGCATCTAAATATCTACTAGCATTAGCTGTAATTCTTGTGATTAATGTAGAAAAATCTTCCCCTGCTTCCATGTTTAAATCATTGGGATTCACACTACCATCAAAAGAAGCTACGAGTAAATCTAAATCTGCATCATAAAAAAACCAATTTTGATGTACTGAATCTATTGTACTTTCATCTACAGCCAAGTACACACCTGAATCAACAGCATGAGTAAGCTGATGAGTTCCAAATAAATTTCTAGCAGAAGAAACAGCCAAAGTAGTTCCATCTGTAACAGCAGACACTTTCATCCACTCATTGTTTATTTTCATTAAGTCATGCTGTTCAAATCCTGTTGTATTATCTACTCCTACTGCTGAAGCTCCATCATTAACTTCTACACCTATTTCTGTTTTTTTCGTAGTAACATTGCTTGTAAGATTAGTCATCAATTGACCATCTTTAAATAGTTGTGTTACTAATCCTACATTATAAGCATAATAAACATTCACATTTGAAGCTCCTCCAAAATCTGCAAGTGTTGCCTCTGCTTCCCACCCATAAATAGGTCTTTTGTTGTCAAAAGAATCTAATTGAGGAAATACATCCTTTAATTGTCTGTGTGTACAGTATGTTGGTGCTGTTGCCATATTAACCTCCTATAACTACATTAATTTTGCCTTCAACTTTAGTATTTAAAGACCTAGCTTTTATTTCCATAATAGTATTAGAACTTGTTTCTGTTACATTTCCTGCTAAAGCTCCAGTATGAATAGCACTTACAACAAACTCTGCATTAGGTTTAGATGTAAAATCAATTGCACCTGTATCATAATTTATAGTTCCACTACCATTACCTACTAGACTTCCATAGCCATCATCATACATAAAAGCATTAGAATTGCTAATTGTATTCCCTGTTGCAGGATCTATTACAGTATCATCAGGCAATGAAGCTGCTACTGCACTAGGGATATTATCTATACCAGGTATTCTTCCTGTTGGTGTAGTAGCATGACCAAACCATCTTACTGTAGCTCCTGCCCCACCTGTTCCTGCTGTTAAAGCTATAGAAGAAGTAGATAAATAAGAGCCTGATGTAAATCTTATATCTCCATTAACGATACCTACAGTTACTTTCTTTTCAAATAAAGTAGCTCCTGCTGTATAATATTTTTGATTAAAGAAATCTTGTATTTTACTCAAGACTCCATTACGACCACCAAAATTAGTATTATTAGCATCTACAGTAAAAGATACTTCATTTCCTGCACCACCACCATCAACATTACAGAAAAAATAATATGTTTCACCTGCTGTTAGTCCTGAATTTGTACCAGGAGTTATACCTGATAATCCTAATTCTTGATAACCTGGGTTGTAGCATTTAATAGCAACAGAACCAGGAACTATGCCTGATGTAGGAATATCTGTAGATCTACCATAACCAAAAAAGTTAAATGCTTTAAACTTTCCATCGTTGTCTGTTCTTGCTGTTGTTAATCCATCAAAATCGTGATAAGCATTAAAAAATGCAAATCTAATTGCTGTTGTGTCAGCATGTGTTGCTGCTAAAGAACCATACATACCTCTTTTAATCGTCAAAGTGCTGTTTGCTAAGTCTGCACCTGTTCCTAATGCTGTAACCTCACATATTTCATTTTCTATTCTTATTAAATCCCCTACTTTAAAAAGTTTAGACTCTCCATTTAAAACATTTAAAGTTGTGTGAGTAGCATCTGACCCTATTTCAGTATTGGTTGCAAGGTCTACTTCTGCTGTAGAATCTGTATACATATTTGAATCAGGAGTTGCATTAGCAACAGATGTTCCTGATAAAACACCATCTGCTACAGAAGATATAACTCTTGACATAGGAAAGTTTATTGTTTCACCTTGCCTAACTAAGAATTGCAAATAAACATGAGCAGTTCCATTTTCAGTTGTAGCATTTGTCCAATTATTTAATTTAACTTGAACACCTAAAACTGAGTTGCCTTGATTCATAAATTGTAACGACTTAACAGAAGGTAATACAAATTCACCATTAGTCCCACCTTTAGTTTCATCTGCTGTGAATAATGTTATATCACTAGAACCTACTCTCTGCTTTATATTTATTGATTGATCAGATTGCCTTCCTGCTCTAGTTGCTCTTTGGTCTAGCTCAGGGTAATTAGTACCCCCATACATACCACCTGTTTCACTAGGGGTTGCCATTCCTGAATCTCCTCCTCCTCCTGCCATAATTTCTCCTTTTTACCTTAAATGATATTTTACTGTTATATTTGTTGTATAATCTGAATTAACACTATCATTTCTGAAAAATGCACAGATTACTTTACCTCCTGCTACATTTGCACTATCTACTGTCCAAGTGCTTAAATATACTTGTTCACTACCTGCATTAGTTACATCTGAATTATGTGCTAATAATGTTCCATCTGCTAAAGCTGATGTAGAACCACTATTAAATGTATAAGAATATAAGTGCATACGAGTTGTATCACCTGTTGCTTGGTCTGCACCTTCTGTTGAATAAACTGCATCAATAGTTATATTATCAGGAACATACCATAATAGCCCTGCTAATTGAGAACCTTTTTGACTTAAAGTATTAGCAGTTGTAAATGATGTGTCAGGGTCAGTTCCTGTTCCAAAATCTACCATCCAACCCTCTACTTTTTGTGCCATACCAAAAAAAGGGATTCCATAATGTGTATCAGCAAGTAACCCTTGTTGCATATCACAACCTATACCAAAATAAGCATATTGTGTATTTACAGTATGTTGTCCTATTCCTGCTTTAACTAAATCATTAGTAGAATCTACAGTTAATAATGCATTTCCATCAGCATCACATATAACACTATTAGTAGTTGAATCAGTTGATGGTTGTGCTTTTAAGTTTCTATCAGATAAATACAATGCACTTGTATCTCCATCTCCACATTTAATTTGCTTTATGTTGGAGTCAATACCAGTATTAGAATTGTCAGTATGAAGTATATCTTTATAAACCTCACTTAATTTCTTATCTGTAAAACTAGCCATTATTTACCTTTATCTTTCTTCCCCTCTTCAGCTTTTTTCTTTTCAGCCTTTAAATATTCTATTGTACCCATGCATTTAATATAAGCAGTTTCAATGCCTTTTAATTGTTGCTCTAACTCTTCTATTTTTTTATCATATTCCATTTTTGCTCCCCTTGTTTTTTAATCATATTCTGCAAAATCGCTTGTATCAGCAGGTAATGCAGTTACTTTCATTATAAAATCACAAAATCTGCCTGTCCCTGTTCCTCCCCAAGCTAAATAATTATTTGCTGCACTTGTTTTAGCACCAAACCAATAATTATAAGTATTTCCTGCTGTTAATCCTGTAATTGTCCAAAAATGTTGTATTGTTTGGTCATTTGTTTCATCAGGTGTATTCTGTAAACATTCATAAGTTGCACCTAAAGAATTATATGTGGCATTGTCAGAAAGTCCTACTTGTAAAGTTCTATTAGAACTAGAAGCATTGTGATACACTTGTACCATAACTTCAACATTCCCACTTGGTGGTGCAACAAATCTTACTGTCATAGCTGAATCAGGAACTGCATAAGATGTTGTTAATGTATAGTTAGTATGTGTTGCACCTTCCCCAATCATTCTATAGCCTAATATCATACCTGCATAAGCAGAGTTAGCTACACTAAATTCTGTTCCATTTTGCTTAGCTATATACCTGCCATCAGTATCAAATGACAAGAAATCAGTAGCATCTATTGTTATATTGTCGTCTGCTTCTAAGGTTATGTCATCGCTAGAATCTATTACTAAACTTCCACACACGATTTTATCTATTGAGTCTATTGTTAAATCTCCTGATGAATAAGTAACATCAGACAATTCATTTAATTGTGTAGCTCCTGCATCTGTACCTGTCTGTACTGATGCCCCATCTACTGTTATAGCTGAGGCATCTATAGATCCTCTCACTTTTAATTCACCATCAGAAAGCTCTAAAATACTGTTTTTACCACCTATTTTAATAGGCTTGAGGTTTGGTTCTAAATTAGAATCATCCCCTAATTCTATAGGGTTTTTTCTTTTAGACTCAAATCTGTCTGCTCGTATTTCAGTTCTTCTTGATGCCACTTACTTTCCTTTAATCTTATCCACTATTGGTTTTAGCACCATATCCCAAACTAAATCATCTTTTTTAGATGGGCTTAGTTTAATACCTTTTTCCAATACATATAAAGCCAATAAAAACCATTCCCAGTTACTTGTTAGCATTGATAGCATTTACTTCTCCTTTTTTAATTTTTTTATTTCTTTTTTTAAAATAGCAATTTCTTTTTCATTGCTTTCTATTGTTTTACCTTGTTTATCAATTAGCTTATATGCTTGTTTCATTTGCACATCAAGCTCATTGTCTTCTTCTACATACTTGTTAATCTTATTTAAATCAAATTGTTTAAAGATTTGCTTTAAGACAAGATCTAAAACTTTTTTAACTAAAATACCTTGTAGCATTTATTCTCCTATCATTCCAGTAGCATAAAATAATAATAAACCACCCAAAAAAACAACCCAGAAACCTAACCAAAATGCTGTCATTTCCTGCACTTAGAACCTCCAATTAACTCCTGTAGAGATATACTCTTCATTTTTACCATAAAAACTTGCTTTTGTTCCTTCTAAAAACAGACCTATTTTATCTGTTAAACTCATACCAAATAACATACCTATATCATATTGATTTTCTTTTCCTTTATATGATTTATCTGTTAAACCATAAGATTGTGGGAATATATTAAGCCAAATATGTGAGTAAAATTTAGTATCTCTTGTTCCCATTAATACATCTAATCCTATAACTTGATATAATTCTGCTTGGTATTCTTTAATTTTATTGTCTTCATTATATTGGTTTATAATACCTGGCATATGATATTCGTAAAACTCTGAATCAGAATATGCAACTGCAATGGAGTCAGAGTTCTCCCAATAATAACTAGCTTCTTCATAGTACATTTCCCAATAACCTTCTTCAGTAATTGGGTCAGTCTCAATAAAAATATAATAACTGTCAATTTCTTCATTTCCATTTAAATCATGTAGAGGTACTAAATAATCTGTATATCCATATTCATATGCTAGATACCACCAAGGGTCTTCATAATCATCGTATGCTGGGTGACCATACACTGGATGCCCTTTAATTGTAAACCCTGTTGTAAAATCAATAAACCAAAAGTGCTTTCTGTATCTAATATCTAGTTCTGCAAACTCTAAATCTCTACTTTCTTTGTTAGTGTATTTGCCTTTAACTACATACTTATCATTTGACCATTTAAGCCACACTTCTGCATCTTTAAACTCGTTGTTTCTATTTCTAACATCTGAATACTTAAATAGATATTCCCAACCATTTACTGCACCTATAACTGCTTTATCTGCTAATGACGATTCATTACCTTTATAAAATCTACTTCTTGATTGGTATGGAAATAGTGCAATCTTTCTTAAGCCTATAGTATAATTGTAATCATTTTTTAACACTTGGTTACCTTTTACATAGGGTGTGCCCATTGTGCCACTAAGATATAAAGTCGAATAATCAAAGAAACCACCAAAGACCAAACTAAAAGTCGCAACCACATAAACAATATAATTTTTAAATCTTCCATGCATCATTACTATTATCTCCTTACCATTTCTTGCAAGACCAATATCTTGCTGTTGTTTTGTCTTTAGCAGTTGCACATTTATGTCTAGCTCTGAAAGATTTTCTCCTAGCAGGGCTAGACTTTTTTATTCTCATGTTAGGATCACCAAACATAACTTTTTTTACTTTACTACCACTTTTAACAAATACTTTAAACTTTTTGCGACCATAACCTGGTTGCCCTTTACTTATACGAGATGGCTTGTTCAATCTAACTGATTTACCTTTATATTTAGCCATTTCACTTCTTCTTTCTTTTATATTTCTTCATACCTTTTTTCTTTTTAGCAGGTCTTCCTTTTTTCTTGCCATAAGTTCCTTTTCCATAAGGCATATTAGAACCTTCCTTTCGAGTTTTTTTCTACCTTAGTTAATCGTTCTTCAAATGCACTTATTTTAGCTGATAGTGCATCTAGCTTATCTTTGCAATCATCTATGCCTGATAAATCAACTTCAGGTATATCAATTTTTCTATTCTTTAATTTATCTAATTCTGTTTTAATGTATGTTAAATCACTAGCTAAAGGTGTAAGTTGAGTAGATAATGTTTTTAAATCTTTAAATGTTTCATCATATTCGTCTAATTTGTAAGATATAATCTTTAAGTCACCCATAGACTTAATGTTATTTATTTCCTTAGTATTATCTTCTACTGCACCTGTTAGTGTAAAATAAACACCAACTCCTGATACTACTACAAACATAATAGTAACAAGGAATTTTAAATCCATCTGAAATGCTGTATTCTCGCCTATTTTGTGAGCCATTGGTTGTTCCTCTTCAATATTTACATTTATTTGTTGGTCATTCAAAGCCTCTGCAACTTCCTCTACTGTTACATGACCTTCTTCAACTAACACTTTTCCAAGTGGGACTGATCTATTATAATTAATAGCCTCATCAGCTTGTTTGCTTAAAGCTGCTCTGAGTTGTTTTTTATTTATATAACCTTTAAGTAATAATAAATCACCTATTTTCATCCTTCAATTAACTCTCCCCATAAACTTGTTTTTCCATTTATAATCTGTATAATATGAACTGTAAATAAACCACCTTTAAAAAAATCAACTATTGCAAATGCATGTGACCAATTTATAGTTCTATTATCAAGCCAAGCATTTTTCTCTGTAGACATATCTTTTAAACAACCTATACTCCAGGCTGATTTAGCTCCATCCATATGAGTAGCTGAATGTTGCTGTAAGTCATGCCAATGTCCATACATTATATTGCAACCTAACTTTCTTAGGTGGTTTGATGCATGATACTGACCTCCATACTGATGTCCATGATAAAAATATAACTTGCCTATTTTAAGATGACTACCAAAAGGATAATATGTATACCCTCTTTCATCAAGTTTTACTGCATCTTTAAATATATACCCATCTAAATAAGGATAACTGCCAACAAACATATTAAGCCAATTGTCGTGATTACCTTCTGTAATGTATTTTTCATTACATCCAGCTTTATCTAAAGCCTCGTCTATTTGATCCATACCTTTATTAACATCTTTAACATCTTTTTCTAAGGTAGGTAATATATATTCTAATGGTGGTTTTTTCTTTCTCTTCCACTTCCAATGCGAAAATGCTTCCCATTCACCTACATCTCCAAGATCTACATATATATCTGGTTTAACTATTTCTATAGTCTTACATAATATATTTATAGACTTGACATCATGTAGAGGAAAATGTTTATCAGGAGTTACGATTGCTCGTTTAACGACTCCTTTATCCCTCAAAGCCATATATTTTCCTTGTATTTTTAATATTAATTTAGTATAAAGGGAGGAAATTTCCTAATTTGAGGCTACTGCTTTTACTTCTTCACTTAGCTCTTGGGCACGATTTGGAGTTTGTTTAGCCCAAAGGCTATCAAGCATCTCTATAGAAGCCTCTTCGTATTGCTCTGTTTCTAATAAGTATATTGTTTTTTTAAACTTAGAAAACCCATTAACACCTAATTGATAGCACATATCAACCACAACATCTTGTATTTCAGTAGGAGCATCTTTTACCCAAGGAAATGTCTTTTTAATCCTCTCAACTAAAAGGGCTAAGTTTCTAACAAGGATAAGCTCTGCTATATCTTCGTCTAAAAATAGATCTTTAATAGCAAAGCCATATCCAATTGTGTCATAACCTTCGGTGCATTTATAAACAGTAGATTTAAAACCTTCGTGCTTTTTAATCTTCTTTAATAAAGTCATTTTATTTAGTCTTCAAATCCCAAATATATGTCTAAACTGTCTGTCGCACCTGTTGAAGCAGGATCACCTCTCCATATTCCTGCAACATAAAGAGCATCAGAAGTTACATGAGGTTGCATAACAAGACCTATGTTTGTTGCTGTAATAACTTGAGCAGTAGTTATATCTCCTTCTGTTAAAGTCAGTTGGACATTTCCACATATTTGAACAGCTTGTGCTTCTGCTGCTGTTATGTCTATTGCTGCGCTAGAATGCCCTAGTTTTTGAGCACCTGATGGAGCACTTCCATCTGTTTGACCTACTGCAAATATAAGTTCTAATGGAGCACCTGAATCATCTGCATCTAACACTCCTACACTTTGTAGCATTGTTGCTACACCTTTTTCAGAACAAGCACCTGGGATAGTAGTCCAATTAAAAGCTACATGATTATCGTCATTATCGTCAGCAGCAATTGTAGGTTGAATTTTTATAACTCTTCTGAGATTTCTTTTTATCTCACTCATTATTCTTTCTCCTTCTTAGCTTTTGGTGCTTTTTTAGGTTCTGCTTTAGCTTTAGGCATTTCAATTTCCATGTCAAAATTTTTATTTTTCTTCCATTGGTCTACTCTCGCTTTTCCAGCCATGTATTGCACACCTGTTCTTTTGCCTGATGGAGCAAAAGCTCCTTTAAATTTTACTTTTATATCTTTCATTCATTCTCCGAGTTGTTATAAGGGGAGCAAAAACTCCCCTTATAATGTTAAGATAAACTACTTGCTTACTACCAAGCAGTTGTGCCTTCTTCAACAATACCCCAAACTTTAGTTTGAGAAGCATCTTGAATTAATTTAGATCCATAAATCATATCACCAACTAATTTGTGTGCGATATAATCAATGTCATATTCAGATTGAACTTCAGGCTGTTTGCTGAAAGCATAGCCTAAACCTGAATTATGAACTACGAATCCACCAAGAACATTTGCATTATTTAATGCACCATCATCAGAATCAACAGCAGCATTTGCATTTGTTGATGAGATGTTGTTAGAAAGCACTACATCCATACCCATAACTGTACCAACTAAGCCATTTTGAATATCGGCTGTGTTAGTTTTAGAAATATGAATAAAGTCATCTATTCTAAACAATGAAGCATATAGAGTTGGATTTAAAACTAATGTGCACTCATTAAGAGGGCAATCATTTTCCATCACAACTTTTGATATATGTGCCAATGTTAAAGCATCGATAGTTTTTGCAACTGTGTTACCTGCTATGTTGATACACTCAGTTGTCAATGCTAAAGTAGCTTCTAATGAAGCATCGAAACCTAAAGCCATTTTATAACCGATTGAATCTGCATACATAGATAATAGATCAGAATTTGATTGCACTTTTCCCATGTCATCTATCATTGCTGAAGCATAACTATGAGATGTTACATCCAATGCGATTTCATCTTCTGTTGCATTAGTATAGTTCACAGGAACATGAGGTTCTTTTGTTGTGATATTTGCCACATCAGCGACTGATGGAATATGAACCTTATCTCCACCAGCAGATACTAGACCTGAATAATCTGTTCCTAGATTTGCTAATACTAGATTTTTTTTGAATGAAGCTCTTACTGCCTGTGCCCATACTTCAGGTATAAATACAGCTAATTCTGTATCTGAAGCATATGAAGCAGCAGGGTTAGCTAGTCCTGTACTTGTTGCCATTTAAATCTCCTTAAGATTTTTGCTTTCTGAGGTTGTTTTTTGTACTGACTTAGAATAGTTGTCCAGTTTTGCTTTAAATTTTGTCTATCAGACCAATCTATAGGTTTTTCTGGAACAGCTTTCCTTGCATTACCAACAACTTCAGGAGCATTTTGTTTTGTGTTATTAATTTTACTCGTTACATACTCAAGAGTTTCTAAGTCTAATTTAGCCAAAGATTCTCTTTCATCTTCAGGATGGTTCTCTAATAAAGAAGTTCTTTTTACCTCTTCATATTTAGCCCACTTACTAGCATTAGAAGTCAAACTTTCAATTTCAGAAGAAGCCTTTTCATATAAGGTTTTAAATTCTTCTTTTTCTTTTAGCCTACCTTCTTCTGCTTTAGCTTTAGCTTTTTCGTATTCAGCTAATTTAGCTTCTGCATCCTGTGCTCTTTTTCTATACTTTTTGCTTTCTGCAATATACTGATCATTCGAGCTATCTTGAACAGTTTCTGTAGCAGGACTTTCACTAACTGTTTCTGTCTTTGCTTGTGTTTGTTCTTCGGACATACTGTCCTCCTTTTTATATTAAAATAAATGAATAATGCATAATTTTGCATAATTCTTATAGATAACTTAAATTAAAAGCAGGTAAAAATGCAAATTTTTGGATAATTCACTACAAAATTATAAAGAAAAGTGGTTTGACTACATGGATTACAAGCCACACTTAGGGCAAAGCAAACTGCATTACCCTACGAAGGACACTGCAAGGTTTTTTGTCATGGTTTGTGGGAGAAGGTTTGGTAAGACAACTGCATCTGCTATGGAAGCAACATATTATGCTTCTCAACCCAACAAAAGGATATGGCTGGTTGGCTTATCCTACGATAAAGCAGATTTAATGTTTAGGGAAATTTGGAAAACAATGGTAGTTGGGCATCCAAATGACATTAAGAGAGCTTCAGAAAAAGACAGGTTTATACATTTTAAATGGGACACAGTAGTTGAGGCTAAATCAGCAGACAATCCAGATTCTCTGGTTGGAGAAGGATTAGATCTATTAATAGTTGATGAGGCTGCCAAAGTTAAAAGTAAAATATGGGATATGTATTTATCTCCCACTTTGTCTGACCGAAAAGGGAAGGCTATTTTTATCACAACACCTGAAGGGTTTAATTGGATTTATGACTTATATCTCCTTGGGCAAAGCGATGAATTATGGGAATCTCACCAAGCTCCCTCTTGGGATAACCATTATGCCTTCCCTGAAGGTAAACAAGACCAATTTCTTCTTGAAAGAAAAAGAAATATGGCTAAAGAAGTATATCAGCAAGAGTATGGAGCAGCTTTTACTTCATTTGCTGGTAAAGTTTATCCGATAGAAAGAAGTTTAGATGTAGGTAATTATAAATATAATCCAAACTTACCTACTTATTGCTCTATAGATTTTGGTTACAGGATGCCAGCAGTTGGTTGGTTTCAAATATATAGAGTTGGTGGTTTTTACCACATAAATATGATTGACGAAATAATACATAAAACAAATGTCAAAACAGATGAATTAGCCTTAAATATTAAGGCAAAGAAGTATAATGTAGTTAAATATTTTGGTGATCCTGCTGGAATGCAGGCTCAAGGGCAGTCAGGGCTAGGAGATATAGAGATTTTTAAGAAGCATGGCATAAATGTCCACACTAAAAGAGATAAAGCATCAAGAAGCATAGCATCAGGTATATCTCATGTAAGAGGTTTTATAGAAAATGCCCAAGGCGAAAGATTTTTTCATATAAATGAGAAATGTGTAGGAATAATAACAGATTTAGAGAATTATCGTTATCCTGAAGTA
>Ga0208158_1000573_pt1 | contig 12820 bp, 8 predicted proteins | sample 8_EtaG_FD_184081 | JGI IMG/M metagenome (GOLD analysis project Ga0208158, IMG submission 184081) | Marine viral communities from the Subarctic Pacific Ocean - 8_ETSP_OMZ_AT15162 metaG (SPAdes) (version 2) | ecosystem: Environmental > Aquatic > Marine > Oceanic | place: Pacific Ocean | collected...
TACTCCAAGTTTTCTACTAGCTACATCACCCTTGGGATAATGATGTGATAGGCGACAAATAATAATAAAGAATAACAAAAATTGTCAGCCACTTTCGGCTATTCAGATACTAGGCGAATTGAAATACGCAGTTTACACGCCAGATATAAACTGGAGGTGCAGAGTCAATTTATAATCGCAGACTACCACTATGCGATACTTTTATTATACCACTATATGTAGTATGTCAAGGTTTATTGTTCAGTTAATCCTGTAACTCTAGCACCACGCCTAGCAGCACCACCGACAGGAGCAAACCTACTAGCTTCTTCTGCTTCAAGTCTTGATATTCTTTCTAATTCTTCTGGATCTTGAAACACTAATGCTTCAGTTAATTGTTCTAATCCTATTTGATCTTGTGCTTCAACTCCACCTCTAGCTTGTAACTCTTGCAATCTTGGTAGTTCTGTTTCAGCAGCAGTAAATAACTGTCTAGCTTGTGCCTGTGTCAAACCTGCTTGTTGTATTCTTTTAGCTTCTTGTGTAGTAATTTCAAAACCAGCTCTTGCTGCTTCTCCACCTATTTGTGCAGTTGTTATTCTGCCTTCTACTATAGCTTCACCAACAGTTGGGTCTAATGCACCAGCAAGTATTGACCTAGCATCTAATTCAACACCAAAATTTTCATCATAAAAGGCTTGTACTTCTGGTATATTTTCTTGTATTCCTGAATAAACAGCACCTACTCTTTGTGCAAACTCATCAGCAGACACATCTCCTTCTATAAGATTTGTAAGTTTATCAGCCATAAATGTAAGCGAAGCTGATCTATCTATTCCATACTCTTGTAATGTACCTATGTAAGATTCTTTTAACGCATTGTAAGTAACCTCATCATACCTAACTTGTCCTGTAGCAGTTGTATTGCCAGGAAATATGTTTGTATATTCAGGATCTTTTCTAACCTCTGATATAACTTGTGTTTCTGGTTTACCTATTTGATAATATTGTGTCCATAAATTTAAAAATTCTATAGGCAATCCTGGAAATCTTGCTTCTGCTAATGCTACAAAGTCTGCCATTATGTGTTAGCTCCTAAATTTCTTTTTACTGTGCCTTGTCCTATAGCCTGTTCTAAACTATTCAAAGCATCATTAACAACATTGTCGTTGCCTTTCTCTAATCCTACTTTAGTAAGAACTTCATTAGCATAAGTTACATTATTATTTTTTACTATGTCTTGAAAATATGTTTCACTTTCATCTGGTATTTCACCCCAAGCGTTTTCAACAATATTTTTCCAAGGTTGTGATATATCATCATAAGTTAATTCTGGATTTGTATAAGCATCAAACAATGCAACTCTTTGTTGTTTAAGTAGTGTTTGTAATTGTTCATAAGCATCAGGTTCACCTGACCTTAATTTAGAACCCCAGTTAGCAACCCAACCTGCATTAAAATTTCCTGCAATAGGACCTAACCATTTTAGAGCTTCTTGCCTTACAGTATCTTCATACTGTGTTTGTCTATCTACTTGATATGCACCTGTTTCTATAACATTAAAAAACTCATCATCTCTTTCACCTGCTGCAAAAGGATCAGCAAACAATTTTAATTGTTCATTAGTTTTATTTACAGACCATTCACCTGTAACACTTTTTTTAGCTAGGTAATCTACTAAGCCTTGTGGTAAATCTCTAAGTTCTCCTGTTGTTGGGTCAAAACCACCACTAACACCAGATGCAATTAAATTATTCTTAACATTTATTCTTGCATCTTCATATGCTTGTTTTGCATCTAAAGGTAAATTGTTAAATCCTCTACCCATTGACAACTCATACCAAGCCCTTTGTTCTTCAGTAGTATCTTGATACCATTTTAATTGATTATATTCTCCAGGTGTTGGATCTCTACCTTCTAAAGCTGTTTCAGCAGCTAATGCTAAACCATCTGATGTTCCTAGCCAAGGAGATATAGATAAATTATCTGATACTCTTTCTACAAATTGTAAGAAAGGATTGCCTTCTATCCCTTCTAGTTCAGCAGTTGTACCTGCTACTATTGCACCACCTGTGTTTAAATCTTCTTTAGTAAGAAAACTATTAGCACCTGTAAATGCAGATTCATCTAATAATAAACCTGCTTTAACAAAATCATTACCAGGAACTTGATACATCATATACATTGAACCTGTGTACAAACTACCATCACCACCTGGAACTAAATAACCTAAGTAGTAATCACCATCTACATCAAATACTTTTGCACCTGTTGGAATATTATTAAATACTGTTGGTTCATTTGTTCCTGCTGTTCCTACATATTCGCTGCCTACAACAACTTCATCATCATAAGATGAATCATCACTAACTATTATCTCTATATCATCTAAGTTTTCTGATTCTGAAAAGTTTAACCATATAGGATTTTGATTTCCTATAGGAGTAAACTCTCCACTATTTAATATTTCATTAAATTCTTCTTCAGAACCTGCACTTCTAAAAGAATTACCTTTTGCAAATAAGGCATATCTTTTACCATTAAGATTTACTATGTTAGAACCATCTGTGTTCCAATCATTAGATATACCAACAGTTTCTGTTGTTGTAGTAACTACTTCATCTGCTTCTTCAGGCTTTGTTGTACTCCAACCATCTGCCTCAAATAAAGATAAATCAGATAACAATATTTCTCTTTGTTCATCATCACGATAAACAATCACTTTACTTTCTTGTTCTGGTGCTTTTACAAGTTTGCTTGTATTCCAACCATTTTTAATGTATAAAGTTAAATCAGATTGGTTTATTTCTTTTTCTGCATTACCTTTATATATTGTAACTACAGGTCCTTGTGTTTGAAATTCTAATAAAGTGTTTTGAGTAATAGGTTCTTTTTGTATTTTATTTATTTCTATTAAATTTCTATTAGATATAGCTTCGTTAGTTACTTTATCTACTAAATCACTTGATATTTTATTTTTAATATCTTTTTCAGATTGATAAACACTACCTTCTTCACCATAATTTAAAGTTGATATTCCATATTTTGCAGCTACAGAATAATATTCACTAAGAGATGAACCTAAAGATAAATTAAATTTAGATAACACATTATCAAATATTTGTTCTTCACTTGAATCAAACCATAGGTCTATTGCATTTTGTGATATATCAGATCTTTTACCTTTTGCTGTTGCATCTATAGGTTGACCATTTTGAACACCAGTTGGTGGTAATTCAGTTGCAGGTAAAACTTTTTTTGTACTTGTGTTATACCAATAATATTTAGATAAATTTACAGAAGGACCTGCTTGTTGTTCAGATATAGTTTTATTTGCATCATATAAAACTTTACTAATTAATACCCACATTATTTATTACCTCTAAAGTAATCTGTCTTAGCAAATGCTTTATTAAAACTATCTGCCTGATCTGGAACTTGTGAATTAAAATCTGATTCTCCACCTACAGCAAATTGTTTTCTTTGATTACCTGCTGTGTTCTTAGATAAAGCATCTAATACATTAACTGCAAAAACTTCATCATTTACAGGTGCTTGTACACCTGTTATTGAACGAGGTTGTGATGTATAGCGAGTAGCAGGAGCTAATCCTTTATTTTCTAGTTCTTTATTCATATTACCCATAACATCATTTACATAATCACCTACGCTTTTACCCAACACATCTTTATAATTCATAATGTTAGGTAAGTTATCTGAATCTTCTTTAAGCATTGATGGTTCTAAATCAGTATTACGCATAACTATATTTGCATTACCTGGACCTGCAAACCAAGCAATAGCCACTAAATCCCAAGAATTATATTTATTGTAATATTCTGTCATTTTGTATCTAGCAACTCTATCTTGTGCTTTTGGATCGTGCCAATCTGCACCTGCTATTCCTGCTTGTTTAGCCCAATTATCCCAATTATCTTCTACTATTCCATAAGCACCTAATGCTCTACCATATTTTGTAATAGGTCCAATAGCATTGTAATCTCCACTACTTTCTTGTAATTTAATTGTTTCTGCAAATGTGTCTAATTGATCTAATGCCATAATATTACCTTGGAGAGCCACTAATAAGGTTAACAACAGTTTGGTTAGTTCTTTGTATATCAGCTTGTCCTCTTAGCCTTTCTTTTTCAAATTTAGTTATTTCATTAAACTTTTCTAAAAATTGTGCAGAAGGGTCTATCTGTGTAATATCTTCTTCAAGTATAGCCTCTTGTATATCTTCTATTCCGTGATTACCAAAATCTGCTAATTCTTCAGGGGTTTGAAACTCTGGCTGTTCAGTTAATTCTGCTACCCTTTGAGCATTAGCAATTTGTTCAGCAATTAAACCTCGATAATCATCTAATAGTAATTGCTTTTCATAACCTTTTGGTTCTCTGCCTAATGATTGTGCAAACATACCATTAATTTGATTTGCAATTCCTGTATAATCTGGTGGTAAAAATACATCTTTTATTGTTGGTATGGCAGGTAATTGATTATCTACATACCACTTCATTGATGCAACCCAATCAGGATTACCAGTTTGATTAGCTCTACCCAATACTGTTTTTATAGCATCAGCACTAGCATCATCCCATTCTCCTAATAAAAAAGAACCTTGTTTTAATAACCCTGCATTAACTAAATCTGTTTGTATAGTTGCTTTTACTTCAGGGCTTAATCCTATAAATTTAGAATACTGATCCCCTTGTTTATAAAATACATACTCATCTTGTTCATCTTTTTCTGTTATCGCTCTACCTGTTGGAGTTGTATAATAACTTGGAACATCACCCAAAAAACTTACACTTGTTTGTCCAAACATAGAAGTGTCTTGTGGATAGTTTTGTATCTGTGGTTGTCCAGCACCTTGACCTATTCTCTGTATTTCATCAACTGTCATAACTCCATTAAGAAGTAAAGCAGCTTCTGCTATAGCAGCATTTACATTTGGTTGTTCTTGTAATATTGATAAAGCATTAGCATCTAATACATTTCTACTTAAACCTTGTGCGTTAACTTTGTAGTTAACTTGCTCAATTAATAAATTAATAAATTCGTTTACTGTCATTACTCTCCACTTATATTATACCTTGGAATTTCATCTCGTTCCTCATCTAATAATTCTTGTTTAAAATATGAGTTCCAAATATATTGAAAATCAGGATGTTGTCCAATAATATATTCTGCTGTATCTCTTAAATACCACCTTAAATTACTTAATGCTCTAGCTTGTTTAAAAGAAGTTTTAGTAAATCCTAATTCTTTTGCTTGTGCAATAGCTTGATTTCTAGCTTCTAAATACAATAGTAGCCCTTTACCAGCTTCAGTTGATTTAAGAAACTCATTATTTTCCCATTTATAAAATTCATCAATAACTTGATCTCTAGATGCTTTAATAGGTGTTCCTACTAATGGATTACCCCAGCCTGGGTATTGATTTTTAAGCTCCATACGCTTAGATTCTTTAAGCAACCTAGCTTGTTCACTTGAATTACGATATAAAGGTTTTTCTCCTACTTCTGCTTCTCTAAAGCCATCAACAGTATTTACAAATTTCTCCCAAGCTAAAGCTCCTAGTATTTGATTTTTAGCAATAGACCATTGTTCAGGTGTTCTAGGTACTCTGTCATCTCTTTGAAGTGATGAAAGATAACTAGCATAATCAAACTCACCTGTTGGATCATCAGGATTAGAGTAATAAGCAGTATATTGATATTGTTCAAATAAATCTTTGTTATCTCTAAAGTATTGAGAACCTTCTACAGTAACAGGTGTTCTCCGTACTGATGTTGTTTTAGGTACAGTTAACGATACAGGGTTAACTCCATATGTTGAAACAAAATGTTCTATTGTTTTTAAATCATTACCATCTACAACATTATCTCTGTAATCTCTGTATTCCTCTACTAAAGCAGAGAAAAACATAAACTGTCTGCCTTCTTCAGTTTGTACTGCTATTTCAAACCTAGGAGTAAAACTTGTAGGTCCTAAAAATTGTGCAGCAGATCTAATAAGTGTCATACCTTTTGCGTACTCTTGTGCTTTAGCTAATCCTTTTTCCATTCCACCTGGTGTACTGTCATCTATTTTTCCTGCGTACAACATCGCTTTATATACATCAATGACTGTATTTCCATACACTCTTTGAAAATCAAATACATCTGCTTCTACAGCCTGTAATAATTTTTGTGCGTAACTTGGTATAGATGCTTGAAATACGCCTTTTAATGCTCCTTGTATTTTTGCAACTGATTCATCTTCTGTTCTAGCAGGTTCAAAATCTCCAAATATAAAACCTCTCATAAAGTCAAAGTTAGGTGTATTAGGAATAATTGCAGCAGCAGGTATCTGCACAATAGGACCAAACCCAGGGAGTAATGTTGCAGATACAATGTTTAAACTTGAAGCAAAACCTGATGCAGTAACTCTAACATTATCATCTGATGTTAAATTCATATAATTTTGCAGTACACCATTCCAACCTGGAAAGGCAAACATTTCTTCACCTGTTGTTGGATCTTCAAAGAAAAATCCTGAATCTGTACCTGAAGGCATAAATGGATTATCTTTTCTGCCTGATACTACCATTTGTTCTAATCTTCTTGCAGGTGCAGGATTAGCTTTAAGTAGCCTTGTCCAAGTAGTTACAATTTCTTTATATGCTTCACCAAAAGGAAATGCAAATCTAAGTGCGTTAACTATACGAGTATTAGAACCTAAATCATATAAAAGTTCTTTAGTTCTTGTTAGTGCATCTGCTTTTGCTATATCATCTATATTTACAAATACTGCTTCTATTCCATCATCAACTGTGTACAATGCTCTGTCTACACTTGGTTGTGCTTTACGCATCTTAGCTAAATACTTTTCCCCTACATTAGCTTTTTCTGCTTGTTTAATAATATGTTGTTTAACACCTTCATCACCTACTGCAATTAAATCTGTTACTTTATTCCAATAGGCTTCTTTAAATACAGGAGCTCTTGATAACTTATTAGTAGGCATTGACATAAATTTAAAATACATAAAATCTACAAGTTGATTTAATTTTTCTGTTTCATAAGTAGGGTTTAAACTTTTAATACTTACTCCACCATTTAATGTTTGTGGTAATTCATCTTTATAAGCATTAAAAAACTTTTCAATATTTTTTAATTCATCTTCTCTGTTGCTCATTCTTAATTTAATTTCATTACCAGATCTATTAACAAACTTACCTTCAGCTAATATATCTAATATTTCTTGTGTTTTTGCATTTAATGATATATTTGTTAATACTCTGTTACTTGCTGAAACATTACCACCTGCAAGTTGCACAGCCCTAGCATAAGCAATATCTACAATATCATCTGCTAAAGCTCTGTTATTAAAAGCATTAGCCCATTCACTTTCAGGAAATCTATTTATAAATTGAACTAAATCAGAATTAGGATTTGGTTTTCCATCAGGTCCTATTCTATCTGCCCAAAATCTTTTTTTAAATGTTTCAGGTCCTTCTTTAATTGCATTCATAGCAATATCATCACCAAGTATTTTGCTTATATTCCATTGTAAAGAATTAACATATAATGCTTTTGGTCCATCTTTTGGAACATTAGTAAAAAATTTAGCTAATGCAGGATTGTTTTTTGCAAGACCAGGTATTCCATTGTGTATGCCTGATAAAGCATCAAAGAATGTTTCTCTTAATAGTTGTGTACCATTGATCCCTTCTAAACCATCTTCTAATCTTTCTACTTTTTTAAGAAATTCATTAGCTTGATCAATAGTCATTTTGCCTTGTGCGTATTGTCTAAACTCTTTGCCTAGTTTTGGAAATTTTTCAAGTAATAAGTTTGCTTCTGCTTTAGCATTTCTTCCTGTCATATACGCAATCCAAGTAGCAGGATTGATTGGCGTATCATATCCAGCAGCCCACATTCTTATCTGTTCTTCTCCTATTACACGAATAGTCCAAGCTGGTCTAATTAGTACAAGTGGTTTCCATACTTTAGATATATATTTATCCATTAATAAAGGAAATCCTTTAAAATCAGTTGCTTTTTGAAATTCAACTAAAGATTTATTTTTAAGTAATTTTCTTTGTATTCGTGATGTAACTTTGATTATGTCTTTTGGAGAATATAAAGGTATAGAGTTTTGTATCATTTCTGTTGATAATCTATAAGCAGGTATGTTTACTTCTCCACCTTCTACAAGTGCTTTAAGTGCAGGACCATAATCTAATTTAGATCCATCTGTTGCAATTCCATATCTTGTCATACCATCAAATTGTTTTTTAAATACATTACCTATTTCTTCTAATACTTCATCTGTTAAACCCTCATCAAAATCTTTAATTAAAGTTTGTTTCCAAGTATCACCTATTTCTGTTAATAGTTTAAAATACAAATCTAATTTATTTTTTTGTAATGTTTGTGTTAAATCAACTTCTTTTGCAATAGTTGCAAGTTCTGAATTTTCTCTTAAAGCTAATTCTTTACTTCTCATTACCCAACCAACATTACGAAGTACAGGTAAGTCATCAACTAATTGTGCTAAAGCAACATCATCAGCAACTCCAAAATATGCTTCTAATAAAGTGTTTGCTTGTTGTGGTGTTAAATTTGAATCTACAAGTAATTTTTCTAATTCTTTTCTTGGATTTAGAGCAAGTGCAACACCTCTTTCATCTGCTGTTTTAGAAACAATTTTACCTGGGGGTAATTCACCAATTATTCTTTTTACATTATCATCTACAGCACTTAAATTAAATTCTATATCTAATGCTCTTTTAATATACTTTCCTCTTTCTACAGTATCTAATCCCATTTGTTGCATCATTATTTGTAAATTTCTTATTGCAGTTCCAGAATTTTTTAAATCTAATTGTGGTTTATGCAACTTACTCATAAGACTTGCTGAATAGGGTAATTTCATTTTCATTATTGGTGCAAATCCACCTGCACTTATTAATTCATCTGCTTGACCAATAGGTGCATCAAAATTACCAATAACCTTTTTTTTCATATAACTTCTAAGTCTTGGTGTTGATATAGGAAGTTCTCTAGCGTGTTTTAATGAACGACTTGTATTTATATAACCTTTGCTTAATATTTCTATTAAAGCGTTATTTACTAATGTTTCATCTGTCAATCTTGTTAAATTTGCAATCAACTCTGGTTGGTCATATATTTTTAATAAGTCCATAAGAACATCTGGATTACCTCCAGCATCTTCTATGTTATCACTAGAAGCAATCATTTTCTTTAATGCTCTATATGGTTCTGTTTCTAAAACTTCCTCTATAGAATTTTGTCCTGTTCTTTTAGGTGATTTAGCAATGGCAGTTCTTCTTATCGTATTTCTAATTCCGCCTGCTTTTGCTAAATCATCTAAATAAGAAGCTCTGTCTGCTTTTGCTACATACTTAACAACATTCTTTGCTTTCATAGATTGACCTGCTAATTGAGCTGCTCTAAATACTGGATCAGCATATAAAGTAATAGCAGCATCTGTAATACCTGTAAGCCAACTATAGGTTTTAGAACCAGGTTCTACTATTCCAGCAGCAGCTAAAGGTTCTGCTAATAATCTACCTGGAGTAACAAAAGCATCTTCTTGATTCTTTTTAAACTTAGCACTTGTTTCGCCTCTAAACTGTACACCTGTTTTAGCTTTTTCTTTTGCAATAGTTGTTAATGGTTTACCAACAATTTTTTCAGATAAACTTAATGCTTGTTCAGGTTGTACTCCCATACCAAGTAATTTCTTATACTCTGGAGTATCTACAATATCTTGACTATTAGGAATAATACCTTTACCAATATTTACTGGTCTGCCTTCTTTTATTTCTCTAAGTGCCAAAGTAAATGCAGTATCTCCAACTTGTTCTCTTATTTCAGGAAATTCTTCAAATGTTTGTGTTAATGCTTGTGTGTGAGATAATCCTTTGTTTTTTTTATCTTTATACCTTTGTCCAATAGCAACAGGAAACCTACCTAGTATTTGATCTACAAAATCTAATCCTGCATCAAATGCTAAAAAACCACCTCTTAATGTTCCTTTTACTCCACGCTTAAAAGCGTTCCAAGGACCTGCTTGTTCATCAACAATACCTTGTGCAAATCTTTCCAATGTTCGTGGGTCTATATTATCAAAATCTATTCCTGCTACAGCAGCAGTTGCTCCAACAGTTGGGTTAGTAAAATTAGCATTAACAGCATTTTTAATAGCAAGTTCTGCTGTTTCAGCAGTTACTTGTTCTCGTAATGAATCAAACCTAGCTTCTCTTGCTTTTAACTTTTCTAGTTCTTCTTGTTCTTTAAAAGGATTTTCTGGATATGTGTAACTCATAATACATTATCCAATGTCTTGCCTGTTCATCATTTGTAAAAATATTGGATCAGGATAAACATTGTACAACACTCTTAATATCATATCAGGGTCATCTACTATATCTTGTTCAGGAGTAAAACCAGGACCAAATGGCAATCCTGATGTTACAGGTTCATTAGGTCTTTCAGTAACACCAAAAGCATTAACCTGTGATAAATTTATATTATTTCTAGGTCTTGCTTGTGCTTGTGGAATACCCTCTTTTGGTAATGGTGCTGCTTGTTGTTGTTCTGTTAATGCTTTTTGTTCACCATAATCCATACCAGGTATTCTACGAACTGCTTGTGTTGTATCTTGTGTATTTCTTGCTGGTGGTGGTACATTTAATGCTCTCTTATCAGTACCTTTATTACTAGAACTCCTCGTTGCCATCTTGCTCCTCATCATCATCAAAAAACATAAAAGTAGAACTTATAATCATATATCCAAAAGGAAAAGCAAGTGGTGGCATTTGATCTCTAAACATTCTTGGTTGCAGTACTTCTTCATCTAGCAATATGTCATCACATTTTTCATCAACATCATAAAGTGAGTTATGTACTATTTCTGCAAAATCATTGTTAATTGACATTATCCACCCATACCTTGTAACAGTTGTGCTATGCCTGGTGGTGGACCTTGTGGTGGCAAAGTCTGTCCACCAAGCAATTCTTGTTCTGCTGTTGGTATCTCTGGCTCTTCTGCTGTAAAGAACTTATCTAAGATATTTTGCATATCATCAGGATTCTTTCTTATCTGCACAACAGCCATAGTTGCCTTTGGATCACCCTGTTGGGCTTGAGCTAATAATGTATCAAAAAGTATTTTATCTGCTTTTTCTTTTGTAATTCTACTGTTTACAGTTGTTAGGTTATCTAACCCATCAAGATTTTCTTGTAGTGTCTGTGTGTCTATGATACCTGCTTGAAGTAATTGCAGCCCTGTTACAATCTTTTGTGGCTCATCATATCCAGCCATAGCACCATACACTCTGCGTGTTTTGTATGCACCTTGTATATCTTTTTCTGGGTCATACTTTTCACTAAAGAATTGATTGTTGTAATAACCAGATAAGTCTTTAGCTTTACCACCATACATTTTTTGGTCCCACTCTAATCTTTTAGCATCAATCATCTCTATAGCATCAGCCATAACTGTGTGATACTCTCTAATCATTAGTGACATACTTGCACCTAGTTCTTCTAAACCTCTACCTGTTGCAAAACTAAGTGGAGATTGTGAATCATCAGATACAGGATAAGAACCACCAACACGAAGTTGTCTTTCTATTCTGTCTATTTGTTGAAATATTTGATAAGGAACATTTGATGCAGGTTTACTAACTTGTGTACCTGGAGCTAAATAGTTTACAGCAAATCTACCTTTACGATACTGTCCTGATTCTATCTCTCCAGATATGTTAGTTTCTGTAAATACTGCATCTTCCATAGCTATTATTGACATCACATTAATCTTTGCCATAGAAGCCATAAGTCCTATGATTTGGTCATACTGTCCTTGCAATCTGTCAAATGCAAATTTCTTTGCAATAACAAATGCAGGTCCACTATCTAGTGGATTTGGTATGAAGTCAAGAATAGTTGCAGAAGTCATATGGAATATATAAGTTCCATCTAAGTTGTAATACTCTGCTATTAAATCACCTTCGCCATTTGAATTAGCCCAACTACCATTATAAGAATCTGTGTAAGCAGAAGCATAAGCATTACCTATACCTAATGTATTAGTTTCATATCCATCTTTAGACATAATCTTTTCTGCTGATTTAGGATAAGTTCTTGCTAGAGCTTCTTTAGGAACTCTACGAACAATAGCCATTTCTTTTGGTTGTTGATCTGCACCAAAATAACCAGGAAAACAATTATAAGGATCACGAAGTTCTGCACAAGGATATGGCGTACCATCAGGTCCTTTTTTCTCTCTAATAACCCATACAGCAAAACCATAACCAGGTAACCATCTACCTACTTGTGGCATTTGTAAATCTAATTTTTGTGTGTCATCATATGAAGTTACAATACGAGCTATCTTATCTGCTTTAGCTCTAGCTCTATCAGAATCTTTATTGTTAGGTACATCTACTTTTAAATTAGGAATACGACCTATTTTTTGTGATAAATGTTCTAATCCTGACATCATCAAGTTAGGTACTGGTATTTGCCAATCTTGGAAACCTTTAAGGTTATCTCCAAGTAAAGCCTGTATTCCATCAGGTCCACCATTCATAATTGCACGAATACGACCTCTAGTAGAATAAGCACTCTGATTATCAAAGTGTAAATTGGTTATAGCGTATTGTATTTCTTCTGGTTTCACTTTAACCCCAAGGGCTTTCGTTCATATCGCTTATATCCCATTCTCCAAAACTTGGTTCATAATCTAATCCTACTTCTGCTAGTCTTTCTTTTTGTAATCTCCTAATTACTCTCATAGGAAACCAACTAGCCATAACAACATC
>Ga0208158_1000575_pt1 | contig 12753 bp, 20 predicted proteins | sample 8_EtaG_FD_184081 | JGI IMG/M metagenome (GOLD analysis project Ga0208158, IMG submission 184081) | Marine viral communities from the Subarctic Pacific Ocean - 8_ETSP_OMZ_AT15162 metaG (SPAdes) (version 2) | ecosystem: Environmental > Aquatic > Marine > Oceanic | place: Pacific Ocean | collected...
CGTAACAAAGTAGATTCTTTTAAATTAGTAGGTCCTAAGTTGTATACCCAACAAACTAAAGCATCAAACTGACATTGATCTAACGGAACCTTAACCATATCGTTAATATAACCTTCATATTCAGGCATTTCTTCCTTTAACAAATGTTCGGCTTCATCTTGGTTTATTTGATCGCCATCTTTTACATCTTTTGTATGTCCGTAGCCAATTGTCCAAACTCCTACAGAGTCTTGATAAGCCTCTAGCTTACATCCTTCGTAGTTTTTAATTAAAGATATACCTTCTTCAGATATGTTCATATTAATCATCCTTGGGTGTGTTAGATGCCCCAAAGTAAAAACTAATTATAGCTGACGCTAAACCGCCTAAATATCCTAATACTAAATTAATTAAAGCTTCTGAGTTTTGTTCTGGAGGTTGAATAGTTACTAAGAATATATATCCCATAAATCCACCAACTACAAATATACCTATAATTCTAGCGGTCCAATCTTTAGAGAAAGCTTGCCTAGCGTTTTGTGTATCTTGTACTTCTAGTTTGAATACATCTACCTCTAGTTCTTTCATTTTGAGTTCAAACTCGGCTTCAGCTTTTTTTAGCTCAAGCATTTGTTCGGGTGTAGCATTATCTATAGCTTTTTGTATTTCTTTGGGTTCGTTCTTACAACCCAACACATCTGCAATCATGTTTGCAGCCATACCGCCCATAGGGCCTCCTAGTGCTGTACCCAAGGTTGGTGCTACTGATCCAACTAAGTTTTTAAGTAGTGCTTTCATATATCCTCCAAAGTAAATATTTCTAAAGGTTTACTAATACCTTTAACTTCTATTGGTTTTAATGATTTTAGCTCAAAACCACAATTTTTTGCAGTTTCCTCTGCAATTATTAAATCTTTACCTACAGTTTTACAACTAGATTCGCACCTAGCAGCTATATTTACGGCAGATCCGATAGCCGTATAATCAAATCTAGTAGACGATCCACAGTTACCAATTACAGCTTCACCGGTATTAACACCTACACCAATTTCAACTCCAACATCAGAAGATTTAAAGTTGTCTTGTATTTCTTTAGCGCACATAACAGCAGCTTGCTCATGATTATCTAAATCTAAAGGAGCGTTAAATATAGCCATCATGGCATCACCTATATACTTATCTACCATACCTCCATACTTTTTAACCGCATCTGATTGAATTGTAAGAGCTTTGTTCATAATTTGAGTTACTTGTTCAGGTTCCATACTTTCACTCATAGCAGTAAAGCCACGAACATCAGTAAATAAAAAAGTACATCTTTTCTTTTCACCACCTAACTTTAGTAAACTCGGATTAGATTGCAAAGCCTTCACTTGTCTAGGATCTAAGTAATGCTCAAATTGTTTTTTTATTTGTTGTCTTAATTTGTATTGCTCTCTGAATCTTATGTAAAAAGCAACACTTGCAGTAATAAACTGAGATATTAAACCCCAAGTGACATCAATCAATACACCCTTTTGTATTGTATAAACGCCAAAGAAGGCCGTAGATGCAAAAACTACACCAAAAAATGATATACCAGCAGTTATACCAAAAACATTCAAAGCGAGCCAAACAAACACCACAGAAAACAAAAATATTAATATTTCTAAAGCAAGTGCATAATCAGGTATGTAAGGGCTGTCTTGTATCAATATAGATTCAGCAAGTGCGGCTTGTATTTTATGAGGTTCTAACAAACCTGCGGGTGTGGCAATTTGAGGCATAATGCCTTTAGCTGTAAATCCTACAAAAACAAACTTATTTTCCACATCTATTTCAGTAAGATTAGTTTGTGGTGTGTTAACCCAACTTACCCATTTACGGCCTAATGAATCTACCGGTACTGGAGGCAACCCTTTTACTCTTACTTCTTCCAGACCATTATCATTTGTTTTTATAATGTAAGTATCAGCTCCAGCTAAAACTTTTAAAACTTCTGTACCGTAGGTTGATACCCAACCGTCAGGTGTGCGCATTAAAAGAGGTAATCTACGAACTAAATTATCTACATCTGTCCTGGCTACTGCTAAACCCTGACTGGCGTTGGCTTTTAAAATATCTATATTTTGTATTACACCTTCAGACATAATGCCTCCGCTTTCTGGTCCGAGGATAACTGTTCCAGAAGTAGGCGGATAATCACCTTCTCCCTCAAACATAGCGAGAACACTTGGAGAAAAACTCAAAGCTTCTGTAAAATCAAAGTCACCACTAAATCTATCAGGTTGTGGAAAGGCCATAACCCAACCTACACCTAATGCACCTTTTCTTAATAAATTAATGTGTATTTGGGCTAATGTTTGCCTAGACAAAGGATAGCCACCTTCATTAGTAATATCATTCTCATTTATATTAAGAATTACAAAATTACCTGAAGGTTCTTTATCTGTTACTAACGAATCAAAAGTTTTTAACTTTAATATTTCATAAGCTGTAGGTTGAAAATAATAAGTTGCACCAAGCAACATAAATAAACTTACAAATATTATTGTTTTTTTCATCCTGATCCTTGCTTAATTTTTATTGTAGTTGAAGATCCACCATTTATTTTAACCGTATTAGTTACTCCATCTTGTATAAGTATAACTGTATAACTATCAGATCCATCTAAATCTAATCTAGCGCTTTGACTTACGGTTCTTGTTAAACTTATATTTTGACCAGATATGATTGTAGTTATTTGAGTATCTTTGTCTTGTCCTATTTCTGTACCAACAATACGTATACCAGCACCACCTTGTTTCAAGGCATCTTCTTCTTTTGTTATGGCTAGTGCATCTAAAACATTAAGTAGATCTTCAAGAAAATTAACATCTAAATAATTAACATCTAATTCTGTAAACTCTAATTCTTCCTCTGCATCTAAAAAGTCCTCATTAAGATAATCTATATCAAGATCATTAAAATCTAAATAATCAGCAGATGTTTGCGTTTGTGTTTGTTCTAAAGATTCTTGCGTTTGTTCTGGAGGATTTACAATAAGCATGTTGTCTATTAGATCTAATGTAATATCTAGCTCTACAGGTGATGTAGGATTGTTTTCAAAAACAGATACCGTAGTTGCTTGATAAGGTTTGTTTAGTGTCACACTACCCATACCGGTAGATACTATAATTTCTCCACTAGATATACCGTTTTCGTCTGGTAATAGTATGACAAGAGATCTGCCTAATTCATCTACCGTACAAGTAAAGTCTGTACCTCTAATAGCTATATCTGCGGTAGGTGTGCGTATAGATATATTACTTTTGTTGTTAAATTTACCTGTAATGAATCTTGCAGTACCACTAGCAAATTTGAGTGCCATCTTTGATTTAGATGGGTCGGGATCGTAGATGTATTCATCTATAACCAACTTAGAATGTTCAGTTAATTTTACTGTAGAAGAATCTTCAAAGGTTATGGCAACTCTGCCCGCTTCTGTACGGACATCATCCATTTGTTGTATATCAAATTGTAGTTCGGCTCCGTAAGCCTTGTCTCTAAGAACTTGTGCGTTACCTTTAACTTCAGATATAGAACCTATATCAGCAAACGAATGAAGTTGTTGCGTCTGACTGAGTAACGCAAACAGTACCATTAGAGCCAGAAGATGTAATTTTAAGCCAGTCATTATCAGATGTAGACTCCTGATCTATATTAAATGTTCTTGATGCCCCTGTATGATCTAGGTAAAAATATCCACCAGCATAACCATCTCCATCATAGGTAACGGTATTATCATTACCATCAATATCCATATAGTTAGTTGCGCCATCCACATCTATAGATGATGTTATTGTGTTTCCTGAACCTTGTATAATCCAATCTAAATCTAAGTTTGCTGCTAGTGCAGTCATAGCGTGGTTCAAAGTCATAGTGTTCGTACTGCCCGTAACCTGGACATTCACATTAGAACCATCTGCTCCTGTAGCATTAGTTTCATCTGTAGACATGTTAAATGTGTTGGTATCACCTATAAAAGAAAAATAACCTGTATAGGTATCGGCCCATATATCGCCAAGAAATTTATTTGTATTACCTTTTTGTAGTATATCTAAGGTCATAGTTGCACCATCTAGATCTAATGGTGTCATATTAGATGGTCCTGCTGCGGCATCCGATCCACCAATAATGTTACCGCTTCCCCCAACTTGTTCTATATCTAAGTTAGACGTTGCACCAGATTGCGTTATATATACCTCGTTGTCTGCTGTCACCACATTTAAAGATATAAGTAAAAACAATAAGCTAACTACCGTTCTTTTTCTTCCAATAGCCTTGTTCATATCCTTCCTCTATTGTTTGCAAAACAGCCGTCTCGATAGCCATCTGTAAAGCAATATTTATAGACTCATTCTCTACCATACCGCTCTCAATTTCAACTAATTCGGTATTATTTGAATAAAATTTGAACACATCAGAAGAGACGGCAGCGCTCAATATTGACTTAGTTACCAACACTTCTAGCAATATTTTTCCTGTACTAACAGATACGGTACGCAAAGAAATTGTTACAGAGTCTTGCCTATATTCTTTAGAAGCTCCAATACCTAAATATCTAGCACCTGCACCTCCAGACTTAACATTACTTTCATACCCTATTACACCTCCCTCCATAATAAGACCAGCAAAAAGCAACGGTTTAACTTTTTGTTTTTCATCAAATGATTCTCTAGTTGTACGTATTAATTGTCTTTCTTTTGTTAAATTATCTAAACCTTTTCTTTCCACCACATCAAAGACATTTGAATGTTTCAAGGCCCTAATTAGATACGCATCAGGAGATTGTGTTATTGCCGTACTAAAACTAGCGTACTGACTATTAGATCTGCGCTGTCCTGTATCATCTTTAAAAGATTTACCATATACAGCCACTACAGGTTTTCTTTCGGGTTCTGGTGATTCTGATAGTTTTGTTAATAAACTACCAACTTGCGCTGATTCAATAGATCTGACTGGCGGTATGCCGTTATCTAAAGGCGGTATAATTAAAGAACAACTAGAAAGTAAAAGAACCGAGAGGTACAGTAATTTCTGTTGTATTGCCTTCTTCATCTGTAATTATTAAAGTTACCTTATCGTCCTCTACCCTGTATTCTATAGTGTTGCCTTCTAATTCAAGAACACCAAAATCAGAGGCAGTTTCACCAAACAAACTATCAACCAATTGTCTGCTTAGTTGTGCGTATATTCTACTCTCTAAATTACGTATAAACCTAGCAAGCGTAGTGTTTTCTGCTTCTCTTTCCAAGTCTTCTACATAAGCCTTTATTTCTTCACGTATGGCTTCTTTTCTGTTGAACTCTTGGTTCTCTATAGTTAGATAATGGCTTGATGTACCAACACCTGAAAAGCTAGGGTTTTTAAACTTATGTGTCATTTCATCAGCTTGAACTGCCAACACAACAAACATGACGATTATCATGCAAGATATTAACAATATTTCGTCAGGTCGTTTAGGAGCCATCAATCTTTCCTTTGGTCGTCTCGGTCTGCTTTTGCAATCTTGTTACTGTCTATTAGCTGCGGTACACCTAATATAGTTTTGATAAGTGTGTCTTGACGTATGATTTCGTTATCAAGAGATCTAACCCTATCTATAAGAGCAACTAGGATCCCATGTTGTGAATCTAGCTTTGTACCTAGTCTTTGCTCCATTTGCTCTATTTGGTCAGCAACCTTATCGTCAAGCACATCAACTTTAGTTTCCATACCGTCAATAATACGGTTAATTAGTTTCCAAATAAAGAATCCTAGACCTAACGCAGCAGCTATTGGAAAGCCTACTTCGTTAATAAATTGAACTGCTTGGTCCATTAATCTACCGGGGTATGTAGACCTTTTTCAATAAGAATGTCCCTGTTACGCATGTGTTCGGCTTCTACGTCATCTTTTGATTGACCGTAGTAAGCTACTGCTAAATGGCATTTAACCATTAGTTGATTAATATTTACGCCGTCTACAACAACATCACCTAAAACTCTACCAAATTTACCTCTAGAGTCTTTAAGTTTTGTTTGTATAACTACTTTTTCTCCCTCTTCAATAGCTTCTTTTAAGAAAGCTGAAGCCATTTTTCCTCTAGCCTTCTCATCTTTGTTACGAGTACGTGACTCGGGAGTATCAATACCATATAAACGAACACGAGACTTATAAAGAATATCAAAGCCAAGATCCAAAACAACATCACAAGTGTCTCCATCAACAACTTTTTCCACTTTACAAGAATATTCATACATTAGATGTACCTGGTGGCTACCAAACAAGTTATTAAAACTGGGTATATTCCCCAGATAAGAGCTTCAAGTCTTTTAAATTTTTCAGATCCCTCATCAAGTCTTTTTTCAATATACTCAAATCTAATAGCCGATTCTCTTTCGTATACTTTTAAAGATGTTAAATCAGAATCTTCTTTATTCATTTGTCGTTTTTTACTCTTTTTGTAGTGTAAGCTTCATTAACGTCTGGAGTTGATTCGTCATCACCAACAAACTTACCGTCTTCGTCTCTAGCTCTAACTTTTACTCTTTTAGTGCCAGTCCAGAAGTCAACTACCTTTTTCCAAATGCTCATTTTTTATCTCCAATTATTTGTTTTTCCTCTGTGTCAAAATGTTCGTCTGCTTGTTTTTTTACTGTTTCTAGTAAAGCGTTTTCGTGAAATCTTAAAGAGGGTAGTAACTCATCTATTTCAAATTTTAACTTTTCAATTTTGTTTCTCAAACTAAGAACGTGACTTTTGTGTAGTAGTTGCTCTGGTGTCAAATCCTCATCTTTGATTTCTTCTCCACCAATTTTGTTTGTTTTTTCTTCGCTCATTATGAAGGATCTAAACTTTTTTCGTTTTCAGTTTTTTGTGCTGCCTTTACTTCATCTGTCCAAACTGCGTTAGCTATGCCTTGCAGTTCCGTTGATTCGCTAGACATATCTGTATCAGTATGTGTCCAAGAACTGCCATCATGCGTGGATGATACGCAACTTATAACTCTTCTACTAAAAGACCTAGTAAGTTCTACTCCGCCTTCTTTAAGGATTGTAGCTGTACGAACCTGTATTTTTTTAAAGTCTCCGACAATTTCAATTTTGTCGTCTACTATTGTTTTTGTTATTGCCATTTTTTTCTCCTTGCCTAGAATCCACTAAGCATAATTGATTATGTAGTATATGTTATTGTAGCGTTCATAAAAGGGGTAACTTGTCCGTTGAGATTAGTTGCTGAGTAAGAGCTGGCTACAGCTCCATCTGCGTTGAAAAAGAAAGTTATTACGTCAGAGCCGTTCGGTAACAATCCAAAAGGTTTTTGTGTTTGAGAATTAGCCATCCTACCCAATGAACAAACTGAGGTAGTTACTTGTGGTCCATTATTGGCAAATGGTAAACTTGTCAATCTTAAAGCACCAGAGCCACCTGAAGGACTTGAAATAGAAATAGCAATAAACAAAGTTACTTGATTACCTATTCTTGTGTACGTTGAAGTGTCACTAACAGTTCCTACTGAAAATGGTGTGTCAGATGTTGTAATTACAAGAGTTGCGTTGCCTTCTTCATAATCGTCTAGTGCGTTAGCTGTTGCTGTGTCTCCACCAAATGTTATACCACCGCCTGAAAGTATGCGTATTCTTTCACCAGCGTTTGTTCCAAACCTCATACTGTTGTCTGAGTTTTCGTATTCTATTGTTCCTGGAAACCCTGCACTATCACCAAATTCTATGATGGGATTACTGCTCGTATTTGTACCTTTAAGTTGTAAATGTGGTTCTCTTGAACTGCTATTTTCTTCGGCTTCAATAAGTACAGTACAATCACCAGAAGAAGTTGCAACGTGCAGTTGTGCTGAAGGACTCGAAGTTCCTATGCCTACTGCGTCATTACCACCATCAACAAATAACATATTAGCGTTACCATTTGATTCAACTCTAAAGTCTATATCTTGTGAATCTTCGTTAAATACAGTTACGGAAGGAGTCAGTGTCATTCTTTCCCTTTCAGTTCCAGCAACCATCGTCCTATGGCTTAATTTGACATCCTCTGATCCATCGGAGGCATCTGCTATTACTGCTTGGATGAGGCCATAAGTTACTTTTTGATCGGCGTCATTTTCTCCTTGTAAATATATCTGCGCCAAAACATCATCATCCGCTGCGCTACTAGAGTTTCTATAAAGCACTAATCCTGGACCTTCATTAGCATCAGCATCAGTCGAAATCAAACTTAAAGCTATACTGTTGTCGTTGACTGTAATCGTTGCTCCATCAGAGGAAGTTATACTGCCATCTACTTGTAACGTAGAAGCCATATCAACCGCACCATCTATATCCACCACGTCTAAGTTAGATGTTCCGTCTACATCTATAGCTCCTGATATATCAAGGGAAGTAGCTGTTAAAACACCTGTTACACCAAGAGTACCGCCTATAGTGGCATCATCTGTAACTGTTAAATCGTCCTCTACTTTCAGATCTACTGTATTTAAACTAGCAAAAGCGTCAACTACTGCTGCTCCACTACCAGCACCATCTAGGTAAACTGCTTTAGTATCGCCAGCTGGTATGGTCACGTTAGCACCAGAGCCTTGTGAAATTATTATATTTTGAGATCCGCTTGTTCCATTCTCAATAAATTGCATCCTACTCATAGTGTTAGGTGCAATCGTAATCGTACAGGCCGAATCTAGTGTTCCTGTATATTTAAGGTACATAGCTCTACCAGGATCTGTAGATCCATCGGCTACAGTTGTGGTGTGTGTGTCTGCGTTGGTTGTAATTGCTTCGGTTCCAAAGCCAAGCGCTTCACCAATCAGCTCCAAATTTGTATTTGTTGAAGTTCCCCAAGTTCCTGATTCATCACCAGTAGCTATTTCTTTAAGTCTTAAATCATTTACATAAGTAGCCATTAATATCTCCGTTCAATTGATTATATTACCTTTCTTGTGGATAGTTAAGCAACATCTTCCCAGTTAGGTGTTTGAGCCTCGTTAATTGAAGTAAAGTTGGATGTTTGTAAATCATCAATAAGTGACCACACTAAAACTGATCCTACCGATCCTGTTGCACTTTGTCCTGTAGGAAATGCGTTTGCCTCTGCATCTGTTGTTACAGATCCCAAAGCACTTGTCGCAGCTCCTAGTGAGACTGATATGTTGTTGTTAGATATAGTAGTTGCAGTACCTAAAGCACTTGTTGCAGCTTGACCTGTTGGGAATACATTTGCCTCACCATCAACTAATACTGATACAGACCCTACCGTTCCAACTGCACTAGGACATACAGCTACGGCTTGTGCATTTACACCTACTCCAGATACACCACCTGTTGCAGACTGTCCTGTAGGATTTACGTTAGCTTTTGCTACTGTAGATACAGTACCTAATGCAGAAGTAGCGGCGCTAGGTGCAGATATTTCAACGGGTAAGGCGGTTCCCCAGGACCCTTCGCCCCAAGTTCCGCGACCCCAACCGTTAATATTAGCCATATAAGGCTTTTAAGCTATTCTTATAATAGCCGTACTTGCTGCTGCCGCAGGGAAAACTACTGTAAAATCACCTGCGGTTGAAGTTTTATCTCCACCAAAATCAATAGTAGCTACTGATTTGTTACTATCAGATGAGTTGTAAATCATACAACCTCTAGCGGTTATGGTAGCCGTACCAAAGGTTAAATCGGCAAAATCAGTAAAACCTGTAGTGCCGCTTGATGTTGGATCTACTCTAGTGAGGTTTGCCCCACCAGAAGTGTAATTAGTTCCTGATGCCTGTCCAGTTGTTGTAAACGCGGTAGTAGTAGCACCCAAAGTTGCTGAACTTGTATATAAAGCCAGTTTAAAAGTGTCTCCACCAGAGTTTTTAAAATTATGGATAGCTTCTAGCAGCTCTTTTTTAAAGCTGGTTGTTAGTGTTGATGAAATAGCCATATTTATATCCTTTTTACAATTTTAGCTACGTCTTCTTCTCCAGCCGTCATAAGCTCTTGAATTAATGTAGCCTTATAAGATTTTATAGCATTATGTATATAAATCAAACTAACTTGATATATCAAATCTTTGTAAGCTCTAGCTTGTTCTTTTATGTGCGGATCTTCACTATTACTTGAACTTACAATCTTTTCTGTAAGTCTTTCTGCCCAAAATTCAGGAGGATGGCCACCATAGTTGCTTGTTTTAGCCTCTATAAGGCCTAAACCTGGCATTCCTGCCGGAGTTACTTCATTTACCATTTTTTAGGCTCTACTGGTTTTAAATGAGAATCATGCCTATCTATAAGTACAGGCTCCTGTTCTTGTTTTACTATCTCTAAATCGTTTATACGCTCTAATTTAATTCCATCTTCATCCACTAAAATAATGTAGGGATTTTTTAACCTATGATAACCGTATAGTTTTTGCTCTGCTGGAACGTCTGTATCTAATAATCCAGAAGTATGTGCAACTTCAACTTGCATACCAGCAGATATACATTTACTTAGCCAGAACTCTACACAAGCTCTTCCTGACTCAGCAAAATGTAAATTACCTTTATAAGAAAAATCTATACCAAATAATTTTAAGTTAGCAACTTCATTCCAGTAAGCAAAAGCAACTGCGTAGGCAACTGTATTGTTTAAATAATGGCAATTAGAATAAGAAACCACTTCTTCTAATGGATATTCAACTAAACCAGGACAACGATCATCTAACTCACAAGTATATATTGGACCCTCATGATTTTTTAAAAGATCTGCCATACTGTCAGTTTGGCCACCTGCATCATCTGTATCTAGGAACCTAGATGCCGGATCCATCATAAATACTCTGTCGTGAAATATAACAGACCCTACGCCGTTTATAGCCCACACTTCATCAAAATGTACCCCATGAGATTTTGCTAAGTTGTAGTCAAACCAGCTTTTACCCATACCCACAATAGCAACAGTCTTGCCTTTAAGACTTTCAATTTTTTCCATTTACTCTCCTTATTTAAGTAACAGAAGATCTAAGAGAATCATAACGGTATTCGTCTCTTCTTCCTCTTGCTTCTGCTTGATTCTTCAATCTTAAAACTTCTAAATTAAATCTTTGTTCATACTGTTGCATCAAATCTGCATCACCCTTCATAAATGTGTATGCTTCTACAAGAGAACCGTACAACAAAGCATTTCTAGCATTAGTAGAAATCCAAGTACCTGTAGTGTCTGTTGTTAAACTATTTGGTTTATACAGGTAGTGCAATTCAACTGAATAATCTGAATCTGGGACTGGAGAAACTATTAAAGTAGATCCGTTACTTGATGCCGTAGATAATTCTTTATCAAAGTCTCCATAGTACAAAGGCCTACCTCTCTCAGAAGTATCAACCGCATCATTAGAATACTCCCTCATAAAAGAAGGGTGTTTTTTATCTAAGTAATGATAATCGTTGTTACTGTCTATAATTGCTAAAGAAAAACTCATTAAAAAGTCAGAAGGAGCGGTTAAATAAGTATTACCAGTTGTTAAATTACCAGTAACATTTTTTCTAAAATAATCTAACTGTATTAGTTCAAATAATCTATCTTCTGCGTTAATAATAAAATCATTCAAGGTAGCAACAAAAGTTGTCTCCTCATTTTCCACATAATTTTGTATTAAAGTTTTTAACTCGGTTAATGTCATGACGTAGTAATTGTAACTTCACCTAATGATGCTGTCACTTTCTCAACAACAAAATTTGAAGGTAGTATAGAAGGGTTCATAAAATCATTTTGAAATATGTTAGAGCTTGTGACAACAACAAAACCCTCTCCTACTTCTTTATCATTATTAGGTCTAGGTTTGTATAAGGCTTCAGGATCTGCTTTAACCGTTAATGGTTCTAACTGAGGATGTTTAGGCTCATAACAACTTGGACAAACTTTTAAACCATTCCATTCTTCTTTTAGTTCATTAAGTTTGTATTCAAAAGCACAACGATCACATAATGCTTTAGCGAATTTACCAACCGCATAAGCCATATTAGTTCATCCTTAAATTAGGTCTTATCCTAAAAGATGCTCTATCTTCATCCTGGTCAGCCGCTCTTCTGAACTCCTCTTCATATATAGCCTTGAGTTGCGGGGTGAGTTGAGGAGACTTTTTTAGCGAAAGATAATACGCCAACCCCGCAACAAAACAGGGATAAAATCTAAACGGCATGTCCATAGTATTAGTAGCTTTATCTGCATCATCCATTCTTACTAGTTTGTTAAAAACTAATATATCAGTACTGTTTTCAGGTGCAGGCCAAACTTTTAACGCTGGCGTTGTTAACTTATCAAAGAAAAATTGTGATGGCCTAGCCTTTGTTTCTTTGTTTGGTATGTTGATATATTCAGATCTACTAATACGATTTATGCTTATATCTGTTTGTGTTTGATTAACTGTTCTACGCAAGACCACATCTAAAACATCTATAACATTAGAATCTAAAGAATAACTAGCAGTACCTTCGGTAACAGTCTGCGTTGCTTGTTCAATTGTCCATTGATTCAAACCTCTATTAGCCCATTCTGCTAACATTAGGTTTATAGACCTCCTAGCGGTTTTTAAATCATAACCTGTCCTAAGTTCTAATCCACATCTCTCAAATGCTTCTTCTATAAACTCAGCTACATTAGGTTCAAAGTCTGTACTTCCTGAAAGTGCCATTACTTTTTCTTTTTAGTTTTTTTAAGAGATCTCTCTATTTGTGCAGCTTGTTTGGCATGAAGCTTAGATGCCCCTTTTAACTCTTTAATTAGTTTTCTTTTTTGTGCAACAGATAA
>Ga0208158_1000577_pt1 | contig 12746 bp, 14 predicted proteins | sample 8_EtaG_FD_184081 | JGI IMG/M metagenome (GOLD analysis project Ga0208158, IMG submission 184081) | Marine viral communities from the Subarctic Pacific Ocean - 8_ETSP_OMZ_AT15162 metaG (SPAdes) (version 2) | ecosystem: Environmental > Aquatic > Marine > Oceanic | place: Pacific Ocean | collected...
TTAGAATTATTCTTACTACAAGTAGACCACCAAGGTATAGGGGTATGACTGAGGAGGAACTTAAGAATAAGGGTATTGCATATGATGAATTAGTAATGGGACTACCTCATTCACAGAGGATTCTTATTAATGATTTTGCAAAGAGCAATCCATACCCCTCTGCTACGGCTATAAATATGCCTAGAAATAAAAATGATTTGACGGAGCTTTTGAGATGAAGATTTTAATAACAGGTGCTGCAGGGCAGATAGGTTCTGGGTTGGCAAAAAGACTTTGCGACAAGCATGAATTAACGTTAGTAGATAATCTTAGAAATGGATATGCAGAGCATCTCAAAGATGATGCAGATGAGTTTATTGCACCATTCCATGATATAGATGTAGCAACATCAGAACTCTTTAGTCACTGTGGAACTAAGTTTGATAGTTATGATGCTATCGTTCATCTTGCTGCGATTTCTGCTTTAGCTGATTGTGAAACTAATCCATTAGAAACACTGCATTGTAATGTAGCTGCTACTGCAAATGTATTAGACTTTGCAAGGAAGATGAATGTTCCTCACGTAGTATTCTCAAGCACGAGTGCTATCTATGAGAACTGTGACACAGATGTATTCACAGAAGATTTAGAAGTTAATCCAAGATTATATTACTCACTCTCTAAGAAGATGTGTGAGGAGTTGATTCATACCTATAGAGAGCACTATGGAAGTAAGGTGACTATCCTTAGATTCTTTAATGTCTTTGGACCTGATGGTGATCAGACAAGACCTAATCCACCACTACTTAATTTTGTTTATAGAGAGTTAAGTAAAGGTAAAGCACCTGTATTGAGTGGTGATGGTGAGCAAGTAAGAGACTTTATTTGTATTGATGATGTTGTTTCTATGCTTAATCTATGCCTTGAGAAGAAACCTAATGATGTCTTTAATGTATGCACAGGTAAGGCAGTAAGTGTAAATCAAATATCTAGATGGGTTGCTGAAGCAATGGGTAAGGAAGATCTTGGATTAGATCATAAACCTGCTGGAGAACTTTGGGATAGTTACCCTGAGTTATTCCAAGGTGAGTATGGTCTTGATAAGAATATAGTAGGAAAAGAAACAACAAGATATTCTAAGGGGTCTTATCAGAAGGCTAAAGAACTTCTAGGTTGGGAACCCAATACTGATATAGAATCAGAAGTTAAGAGAGTTACCTTACAAATCAAATGAGAATAGCACTACTCCTATCTGGTCAACCCAGATTTATTAAAGAGGGGTCTGAATACATCTTAAAGAATATATGTGAGGGTAATAATGTAGATACCTTTTGTCACTTTTGGATGGATGATGGTCTTATTACTAAACCATATAAGTTTGGTGGTGCTGGTGGATGGGTTAATCAACGTATTGATTCTAAGGCAGTTGATGAGGCATTTAACATTTATAAACCAGTTACATCTATAGTAGAACCAAGTAAATCTTTTAATGATTCTAAGGTTCCTTTTGAGATTCCTAAGAATAAGTATTGGGGTGGTGGAGAACCAGAAGACCAAGAAGGATTTAGAAATAGAACTGTTAATAACTGTCTTTCATATTTTTATAGTCTCAATGAGGTTAATAAACTTAAGAAGGAATATGAATATGCCAATGACTTTAAGTATGATTGGGTAGTAAGATGTAGGACAGATACGTTCTTACATAATAAGATTCCTTTTGAGGATCTTAACCCTGAACTTGTTCATTACTCTGATAATATGCACCAACCAGACGGTATGATTAATGATTGGTTTGACTTTGGTGGTACTAAACAGATGGATGCATTCATGAGTGTCTTTCCTGTATGGCAATTGATACTTGAGAAATGTATAAATGAAACAGAAGGTGCATGGTGTCATGAGTTGATGCACCGTAAGATGCTTGATTCATTTGGGGTTGGTATTCAACCTTGCAATATCCACATTACACTTCCTAGATTTTAATGAAAACTATTTTCTGTGATATTGATGGAACTTTATGTGTTCATCACGAAGACATTGTAAGACAACACTCGGAAGAGTTACAACTTCTACCAGAAACGATAGAAGTATTAAAGCAGTGGGAGAGGAATGGTCATCGTGTCATTCTTGTCACAGGGAGAAAGAAGTCTCACCGTAAACAGTTGGAGAGGCAGTTAAGAAAAGCTGGTATCTTTTGGGATGAGTTGATTATGGGATTATCAAATGGTCCTAGAGTTATCATTAATGATGTAAAAGAGGGTGGTGAAGACAGAGCATTGGGTTATAATATAACAAGGAACATGGGTATCAGGGAGTTGAAAGACTTATGACTTTTAGACAGTATGGATTTAAACCTTGGGGTAGGTATCTTAACATCCTTGATGAAAAATTCACAAAGGTTAAAGAGATTATTATTAAACCAGGAGAGTCTCCTAGTTACCAGTATCATCACAAGAGAAGTGAGATATGGGTGATAGTGCAAGGAACTGCTGAAGTTAGATTGGATGATGAGATTAAGACCTATGGAGTAGGTGATGTTGTAACTGTTCCTATAGGAGCAAAGCATCAACCTAAGAATATTGGTGAGGAAGATTTAGTCTTTGTTGAGATTCAACTTGGTGAATACTTTGGTGAAGATGACATTGTGAGGTTAGAAGACAAATATGGTAGGGTATAAAGTATTAATTACTGCCAGTGGATTAGGTTCTAGACTTGGTAATCTTACTAAGTTTACTAACAAGGGACTGGTTAGGATTGGAAAGAAACCTGCTCTTAGTTATATTATTGAGTCTTATCCTGATGATGTAGAGTTTGTTGTAACTTTAGGTCACTATGGAGATCAAGTAGAACAGTTCTTATCTCTTGCGTATCCTGATAAGAATATTACATATGTTCCTGTAGAGAACTATGATGGAGAAGGAAGCAGTCTTCTTTATTCTATGTCTCTATGTAAGGATGAGTTACAGTGTCCGTTTATATTCCATGCTTGTGATACTGTAGTAGAGAAAGAAGAGTTTGACTTTAGTTCTAACTGGGTTGCAGGTCATAAGAATGGTAGTAGTTTTCAATATAGAACTCTGAATGTAAGGAATGAATCTCTATTAAAAATTAATGAGAAGGGAGAAGAGTTCTTTGATTATGTTTACATAGGTCTCTGTGGTATCAAAGATTATGAATTGTTCTGGAAATATACTGATGAGATATTAGAAGAGACAACAGTAAGTAGTCTCTCCGATTGTCATGTCATCTCTAAGATGATGGATCATTCTGAGTTCTCAGTTGTAGACTATAAGACTTGGTATGATATTGGTAATGTAGATTCACTTAAGAAGAGTAGGGAAGCAATCCCTGATAGGTTCCACCTATTAGATAAGGAAGATGAGAGTATCTTTATTTTTGATGAAGACTTTGTTATTAAGTTCTTCTATAATACTCAGGTATGTTTTAATCGTATAGACAGGATGCTTGCACTCAAGGGTCTTACTCCAAAGTATCTTGCATCAACAGATAATTTTTATAAGTATGAATACGCTAAGGGTGATACCTATTCTAGGGTGGTTGATGCTAATAACTTTAAGAAGTTTTTGAATTGGTCTAAGGATAATCTATGGAAGAAGAATGATATAGACATCTCAGATATATGTGAGGAATTTTATTTTACTAAAACTTATAAGAGAGTGGTAAAGTATCTTACTGATAATGGAATGGGAACTGATAGTCCTTGTGTAATTAATGGTGAAGAAGTCCCATCTATATTTGATTTGATGGTTAAGATTGATAAGAAGGATATATCTTCTGCTGAAGGGTATCAGTTTCATGGTGATTGTGTATTAGAGAATATTATTTCTAAGGATGGTAATTATACTTTGATTGACTGGAGACAAGACTTTGGTGGTGATAAGTATAATGGTGACATCTATTATGATCTGGCAAAGATGAAACATAATCTTACTGTAAACCATGACATATTAGATAAAGAGTTGTATAATATTGATATAGATGGGAAGAATGTTAATGTGGATATTCTCCGCAGTAATGAAAAGTGTGAGTGTGTTAAAGTTCTAGAAGACTTTATTGATGAGATTGGATTGGATAATAAGAAGGTAGATATTATTAAGTCTTTGATATGGCTTAACATGGCTCCACTTCATCCACAACCAATAGGGGATTTCCTTTTCTATTTTGGTAAGTATAATCTGTATTTGAATCTATGAATCCCAGATTGTTTATAGGACCAATGAGTAAAGAGATAGTTGATGCAGTCATTGACTATCCTGCTCCACTTGGATTGATACCATCTCGTCGTCAGGTAGACCATGAGAGTGGGTATGTTAATGGTTGGGTGACAGAAACTTTCTGTAATTATGTAAGAAGTAAAAGTGATGATGTTCTATTGGTAAGAGATCATGGTGGTCCTAATCAAGGATATAAAGTTGATAATGGTATAGAATCTTTCTTAATTGATTGTCAGAACTTTGATATGATTCATATAGATCCTTTCAAAAGGTTTAAAGCAATCAAGGATGCAGTCAATGAGACTCTCAAGTTTATGAGAATGGGTCTACAAGTCAATCCTAATATTAAGTTTGAGATTGCAACAGAGGAGGCAATTAAACCATTACCACCAGAGAAACTTTCTTCATTCTTAAAGAGGATATATTCTTCTACTACACAGGAAGAGCAAGACTCGATTAAGTATTGTGTTATTCAATCTGGCACTGCACTCAGAGAGAATAAGAATATAGGATCTTATAAGAAGGATTGGTTGCAGAAGTCAATAGAGATTGTAGATGAATATGGATTGATTAACAAGGAACATAATGGTGACTACCTAGAAACATCTTTAATTAAAGAGAAGTTTGATTTAGGATTACATACGATTAATATAGCACCAGAGTTTGGTCAGTTGCAGACGAAGATATACTGGGAGAATATGAACCAGAAACAGAGAACTAATTTTTATAAGATATGTTTAGACTCAGGCAGGTGGAAGAAGTGGGTTGATGAAGATTTTGACCCAGAAGTCGATGTAGAAGCCTTGGTAAATATATGTGGGCATTATGTTTTTTCCCACCCCAAGTTTAATAAACCAGAAGGTTTAGAAGAAAAAATAAAAACAACAATACACAATAGAATTGAGGAGATTTTGTCATGACAAAGAAGTTTGCAGTTTGTTTTTCTGGTTATCCTAGATTTGTTAGGACAGTCTTTCCTAATATAAAGAAGAACTTCCTAGATGGTCTAGGTAGTTATGACATCTATGCTAATCTTCAATGGGATAGTGAGAATTGGAAAGGTAGTCAGATACACCATGAGAATAAGGTCACCTTTGAGACAAATGAACTACAAGATTTTATGGAGTTATATACTCCACTTGATTTAGTAAAGTGTAGAGTCAATGAACCTTTTGTTTATGATGTATCAGGGTATGATAAACTATCTGCCGAACCTGATATGCAGGTTACACCAGAGAAAGCAAAGGATATAATGTATAGGTTTAAGTCACAGTATCAAGGGATTGCAGACTGTGTTAAACTGGTAGAGAACCCTAATGATTATGAATACTTTATTCGTATGAGAACAGACCTTATATTTGAGTCTGAGATTGAGATGAAGGACTTAGAATCTGATGGTATCATGGATCAGAATGGACACGTTGCAGGAGCAGATAGGCACTGGGCAGATTGGTTTTTTATTGTTCCTACGAAACACTTGGCATTCTATGATGATCTTGCTAAGGTAGAAGACCACTTTGCAGATGGTATCATTCATATGCACAAGATTATAGAGAATGTAGGAAGACCATATGGTATTAATCATTATGAGTTTGGTGTAGGAACTCCTAGCACCTCTGATTTATTTGGAGATTTATTAGAGACTAGAGGATGAGTGAAGTAGTATTTGCTAAAGCACCCCTTCGCATGGCATTAGCAGGTGGAGGAACAGATCTTGAACCTTACTGGAGTAAGTATGGTGGTGTGGTTCTTAACGGAACTATAGACCAGTATGCATACTGTAAGATAGAACCTTGTCAATGTAATCATGAGAAGTGTTGGTCTTTTAAGAGTGTTGATTTAGGTATTGAAGAACGACATGATTTCTATAGCACACCATTTATGCATGGTGAGTATGTTGATAGTGATCTTAAACTTCTTGTTAATACATATCAATACTTAACTGCAAAGTCAGAAAGACATCCTGTTAAGATTACGACTTATGTTGAAGCACCTCCTGGTAGTGGACTAGGAAGTTCAAGTGCTCTTGTAGTTGCATTGATTGCTGCTATTGCTGAATACCATAAGATACCTTTGGGTGAATATGATATAGCAGAGTATGCTGTAGAGATTGAGAGAACTATATGTGATTTGCCTGGTGGTAAGCAAGACCAATTTGCTGCTGCATTTGGTGGGTTTAATTTTACTGAGTTTCTAACTGATGGTAGAACGATTGTTAATCCTTTAAGGTTGAACTATAAGACTCAGAACATGATGGAGTTAAGTACTGTTCTTTATTATGTTGGTAAACCCCGTGAAGATTCAAGAGTGATTGAAAATACTGCAAAGGGTTTGGTAGATAGTGAAGTAGTTTTGAATGCTACACATAAGATTAAAGAAGCATGTATAGAGTATAAGAGAAGTTTATTAACAGGAGATATGAAAAGGATTTCTGAGTTGATGGAAACTTATTGGAGAAGTAAGTTGGAGACTAATCCTCATGTTGCTTCACCAGAAATTTTAGATGCATATGATTATGCCTTGCAGAATGGTGCAACAGGTGCTAAAATATCAGGAGCAGGTGGTGGAGGACATATGGTTCTCTTCACTGAATTTGAAAGGAGGCACGAACTCATTACTGCATTAAAAGAAAAGGAAGGAAGAGTAGTTCCTTTCAAGTTTGTTAAGCACGGGGTGGATGTATGGAGACAGTAGAAGACATCCATCTTAAGGGATGGGGTTATGAAAAATGGATTGTTAATAGTGATAAGTATTGTGGTAAACTACTCTACTTTCATGAGGGTAAGAGGTGCTCTTGGCACTACCATAAGATAAAGGATGAAACATTTTATGTACAGAGTGGGGAACTTATGGTAATATATGGAAGGGATAAGGATATTAATAAGGCTAAGATTATAATAATGAAAGCAGGAGATAAACTTCATGTTCCTCCTGGTATGATTCATCAAATGCAAGCAAGGAAGTCTACTGAATTGTTTGAGTTTTCTACACAACACTTTGAAGATGATAGTTACAGAATCGAAAGAGGAGACTAGACTTTATATCCTTGTAGGAGGTAGAGGAACTCGTCTTTCTTCCGTCACTGATACACCTAAATGTCTGGTGGATATCAAAGGTAAACCTTTTATAGATCATTTACTTGATACTATAAAAGGTTTTGATATTACATTGGTATGTTCTGATTTGAACTATGGAGATTTTGAATCATACAAAGACAAAGGAGTGGATGTAATCAGTGAAGGAATGCCATCAGGCACAGCAGGATTTATAATGAAAGTAGATACACCTGATTCATTCTGGGTAATGAATGGTGATACTTATTATCCTGGTGAGATAAACTTGGATGCTAATAAGTCAACTATCTTTGTGAATAAAGAAAAGACTAGAGGAGATGAGGGATATGTTATTGGAGAGAATGAGAAGGTAAAAAAATATGTTGAGAAGAATCCTGAGACTGCAGGAGAGACTCACTTGGTTAATATAGGAATTTATAAATTGTATCTAGATGATTTGATTTTTCCTGTAAAGCTTCCATTGAGTATGGAATATGATATACTTCCTAATATAATAGATCTATCCTACAAAGAAGTAGACACAGATAGATTTGACATCGGAACCCCTGAAAGATTGGAGAAATTTAAAAAATGGTTCGTTTAATTACTGGTGCTGGTGGAATGATGGGGTCTCATTTATATGAGGCTCTGAAAGATAAAGATGTTCTACCAACTTTTTATAAGTCTACGTTAGATCCAAGAGATACTATCACTCAAGAGATGGAGATGTTAGATGTCTTGGATTATCAACGTGTTAAAAAGGTATTGGGTCAAGTAAAACCTGATGTTGATGTAATATATCATCTGGCAGCACAGAGTAGACCCGATGTTTCATTTAAAGATCCAGCACACACTATAGAAACAAATGTAATAGGAACAACTAATCTATTACAAGCTTGTGCTGAATTAAAATTGAAACCTCTGTTTATAAATGCATCATCTTCTGCTGTCTATGGTGAGACGATGGAGAAGTTTGATAAGACACAAGAAGATTGGATAATGCCACCGAATGAAACAGATCGTTGTCTTCCTATGTCTCCTTATGGAACATCTAAACTAGCACAGGAACATATAGTTAAGAACTTCCATGAGATGTATCCTATTGATTATGTGAATGTAAGAATCTTTAATTGCACAGGACCACGAAAGAAGAATGATTTTGTGTCTGATATTTGTAGAAGAGTTGTGAATGAACAGTTCCCTTTAAAGGTTGGTAATCTTAATACAGTAAGATCGATTGTAGATGTAAGAGATTTGGTAAGAGGATTGGTATTATGTGAGAACATTAAGAACACAACTATCAATTTAGGATCTGATAAGTTCTATAGTATGGAAGAAGTTTTTAAGATGATAGCAGGTGATAATCCTTACGAAGTAGCAAACTTTTTAATTAGACCCACTGATGAATCTATCATCCTTGGCAACATAAATAAGGCAAAGAGAGTATTGGGTTGGGAACCAGAGATCTCTTTAGAACAAACAATTTCTGACACTCTTGATTATTGGAGAAATTTATGAAGGTTGTTATTTGGGGTTACCCCACAAATGCTCACACGCATTTCTATACGCATGAGGCATTATATAAAGCATTCAAGCATCTAGAATATGATACTTACTGGTTCCATGATGATGGATATCCAGAAGATTTTGATTGGGATGACTGTGTATTCTGGACAGAAGGATGGGCAGATAAAAATATACCACTAAACAAAAACAGTACATACTTTGTTCACTGTGTTCCCAGTCCTAAGAAGTATTTGGAAGCAGGTGTCAAGAAGTTTTATGATGTAAGAGTAAATGGTGTATGGCAGAAGGATCATGTATATGATTTCACTCTTGATAAGTCTACAGTAAAGAAGGTCGGTCCTACTTGCTACTTGCAGGAGAAGACTGATGGTATGGTCAGGGTGAAGAATGATTACCATGACTATGAGATAGAAGATTATGATAAATTCTACATAGCATGGGCAACCAGCACTCTACCTGATGAGTTTGACTTTGAGGATATAAACTATCCAAGAGAGAATAAGATATTCTTTACTGGTAATCTGTCGCCTGGTGGAGTATGTGAAAACTATACTACTTTTAAACCTTTTATAGAAGAGTGTATCAAGAATAATATTGAGTTCTATCATAATAATCCTTGGGTTAATCCTTTAAGTCAGGAAGAAGTTATTACTTTAACTAAGAGATCTATACTTGGTGTTGACATTCGTGGACCAGAGCACTTGCGTAATGGGTATATTCCGTGTAGAATGTTTAAGAATATTAGTTGGGGTCATTTAGGAACCACTAATTCTGAGGAAGTATATAAGGAAGCAGAAGGACACTGCTTATATCAACCTGATACTGCTCAACTCTTCTATGATGCTATGGAGAAACGCACTGACTATGAATTTATTAGGAAGTGTATGTTGTATGTCCAAGAGAATCATACATTTGTTAACCGAGTCAAAACTATTATGAGTCTGCTATGAGAAATGATGTAACTATTGTATCTGCTCTTTTTAATATAGAAAGAGATCGTATGGATGGAAGGGATTGGGATGAATATCTTAAATGGTTTGATGTAACTCTTCAATTAAAATGTCCTATGGTTCTTTTCATCACAGAAGATGTTAAGGAATTGGTAGAGGAAAAAAGAAAAGGTCTTCCAACAGAAATAATTGTTCAGGATGTTAATGATATACCTTATTATCATTTAAAGGATGAGATCCAAGAGATATTAGATAGTGGTGATTATAAATCAAAGATGGCAGATCCTGAGAGGATTGAATGTAAACATGCCATGTATTCTATTATTCAATATTCTAAGTTCCCTTGGGTAAAGAAAGCAATAGAATTAAATCCACATGATTCAACATTTTTCTTCTGGTTAGATGCAGGTGGTTCTAGATTCTTTGATGACTTTGATTTATCAGAATCTTATCCTAGTGATTCTGCTATGGAATCTTTAGAAGGTATGGGTGAGAGTTATCTTGTTCAGATGAATTGTGATTACTATCAAGACTTATATGATGCAAAGGAACTTCCTTTGGATTACTTATGGGATAATAGATCATATGTATTAGGGTCTATGTTTGGTGGACATAAGAAAGCACTTCCTCAATTATGTGAGAGAGTAGAAGATATTCTTACAGATGAGATGATAGCAAAGGGTAATGTGAATAATGAACAGATTGCTCTCGGATATTTGATTAAGAAATATACAGATGACTTTACAATATATGAAAGAAGAAATGGTAAGCACTTAGATATCTTTACTGAGTTGGGTAAGCAATGAAGATATCCATAGTAGGACCAGGCATTATGCCTATCCCTCCCACTGGTTGGGGTGCGGTAGAGATATTGATATGGGATCAGAAGTTAGCACTAGAAGAATTAGGACATGAAGTTCAGATAGTTAATACTGCTAGTGGTGTAGAAATTCTTAAAGAGATTAATAAATTCAGACCTGACTTTGTTCATGTTCAGTATGATGATTTTGTAGAACTCTGTCCTTATATACAGTATCCTAATGCTATCACTAGTCACTTTGGATACTTAGAGCAACCTCGTAAGTGGGATTACTATGGTCCTAGAGTTGCTCAGAAGTTTGCTAATATCAAACCAAATATATTCTGTCTTTCTCCTGGTATTAAGAATGTTTATGAAAAGATAATGGAGATACCATCCAATAAACTTTTTGTAACTCCCAATGGTGTGAATGTAGATAAGTTTAAGTATAATAAACTTGAGTTGGAATCTGATATATGTAAGAGTCTTTATCTTGCTAAGATTGATTATCGTAAGAGACAGCATATGTTCCAGTCCATTGATAGTCTTTATTATGCTGGTAACAATGCTGACCCTAGATTTGATGTTAATAAAAATTATCTAGGTGAGTGGTCTAAAGAAACATTATATAATGATTTAACTAAGTATGGTAATCTTGTGCTATTATCTGATGGTGAAGCACACCCTCTTGTATGTCTAGAAGCATTTGCTGCTGGACTAGGTGTTGTAATCAGTCAGTGGGCTGCTGCTAACCTTGATGTTAGTAAAGATTTCATTACTGTTATACCAGAGGATAAGATTAATGACCTTGAGTTTGTAGATGGTGAGATTGTTCGGAATAGATATTATTCTGTTAACAATAGACCAGAGATACGAGAGTATGCTGAATCCTTTGCTTGGAAGAAAGTAGTGGAGGAGTATTATGTTCCTGCTATGGAGAAGATTATCGCACAATGAAAAATTTAGTTAGTATTTTTGCTGGACATGATTCTAATATATCTTTCTATAATGCAGAGAAAGATACTTATCATACCATTGAGATTGAAAGGTTAGTAAAGAAGAGATACTTTAGATTGCATGAGGATAATTCTCCTCAGTATCAGAAGGATGTACTAATACAATGTAGAGATATTGCTGAAAAAGAATGGGGTATTGAGAATGACTATGAAGCATTCTTAGTTTCTTCTGATGGATATATTCAAACAGATCCTAGAGATATATTTAATGTAGAGAAAGTTATAACAATTGCAAGTCATCACCAAACTCATGCTGCATCTACATTATATAAGTCTCCATTTGATCAAGCATTAATATTTTCATATGATGGTGGAGGTGATGATGGCCATTTTAATATTTACTTAGGAGATAAGGAAAAGGGAATACGTCTTTTAGAAAATATTCCTTCTGACTTTGGAGGTGGGTATCTTCTTTGTGGATCTCTAGTAAGAGAGGTAGCAGAGAAGAGTAGACACCAACTTGCATTGTCTGGTAAGTTGATGGGTCTATGTGGATATGGTAAACCTATCAAAGAGTATGTTCCTGCATTCAAGAAATTCTTTTTTGATAGAGATTATAAGAAACTTGCTGAGACTACAGGACTTCCATTAAAGAATGTAGATAACCCTTGGGAGAATCCATTAGAGAACTGGGTCTTTGAAGGGCAGGAAGGATATGATATTGCTGCTACTGCACAAGAAGCATTTGAGTATGCTATTTTTAGTGTATTAGATAAGTATGATCCTAATATACCTTTGATATTAACTGGTGGATGTGCATTAAATGTTCTTGTGAATGAGAAGGTTAAGTGTTTATATAACAGACCTTTGTATGTACCTCCTGACCCACATGACGGGGGGTTGTCATTAGGGCATTTGTTCCTCTATAATAAACCTACTAAGCAAGTAGACATTACTTATTCTGGACTTCCTTTACTTAATAAAAATACAGATTTAAAGTTCTATGTTGCTAGATATAATGCAGCTAAGGTAACTAAAAAACAAATTGCGGAGTTAATTAAAGATGGAAAAATTCTTGGGTTGGTCTATGGTGATTCCGAAGTTGGACCTCGTGCTTTGGGGAACCGTTCTATTGTATGCGACCCTAATATTGCTGACATGAAGGACATACTAAACTCTAAAGTAAAATTTAGAGAATGGTATAGACCCTTTGCACCTTTCTGTAAACAGGAAGAGGCGCAAAATTG
>Ga0208158_1000578_pt1 | contig 12744 bp, 30 predicted proteins | sample 8_EtaG_FD_184081 | JGI IMG/M metagenome (GOLD analysis project Ga0208158, IMG submission 184081) | Marine viral communities from the Subarctic Pacific Ocean - 8_ETSP_OMZ_AT15162 metaG (SPAdes) (version 2) | ecosystem: Environmental > Aquatic > Marine > Oceanic | place: Pacific Ocean | collected...
TAAGTTTCTTTCAAGGAAACGTTGTTAAATATGTTTGCAGGTATTTATTTAAAAATAAAGTAGAAGATTTAGAAAAAATAATTCATTACTGTGAATTAGAAATTAAAAGAATGAAGGATACTAAATGATACTTCCACAAACAGAATGGGTACAGAAAACAGAATACCCGGATCTAAGATCACATGATGAAATTGCAATTGACTTAGAGACAAGAGATCCAGATTTAAAAAAGAAAGGGTCTGGTGCTGTTATTGGTAATGGTGAAGTTATAGGAATTGCTGTTGCAACTTATAATGACAAATGGTATTTCCCCATCGCTCACAAAGAGGGACCCAATATGGACAGGGCTAAAACTTTAGAATGGTTTAAAGATATTTGTGCATGTCCTGCTACAAAAATTTTTCATAACGCTATGTATGACGTTTCCTGGATACGTAATTTAGGTATAAAAATCAATGGTTTAATCGTTGATACTATGATTGCATCTTCTCTCTTAGATGAAAATAGATTTTCTTACACACTCAACACTTTGTCTTGGCATTTTTTAAACGAAGGTAAAAGTGAGAAAGCTTTAACTGAAGCTGCTAAGTCAAGAGGACTAGATGCTAAAGCTGATATGTGGCAGTTACCAGCTCATGAAGTCGGAGCTTATGCAGAAAAAGATGCGGAACTAACTTTTAAACTTTGGCAGCATCTTAAAAAATTATTAATGGAACCAGATGCAGATGGAAAAGATTTACAAAATATTTTTAATCTTGAGACTGATCTCTTTCCTTGTCTTGTTGACATGAGATTCCTAGGTGTTCGAGTAGATTCTCAACGAGCTCATACACTGAAGAAAGAATTAACAACAAAAGAAGAAAGATTAATCCACCAAATAAAATTAGATACAGGAATAGAAACTCAAATATGGGCTGCAAGATCGATTGAAAAAGTTTTTCAAAAACTAAACCTGCCTTACGAACGAACTGAGAAAACTGACTCTCCATCATTTACCAAAAACTTTCTGTCTAATCATAATCACCCTACAATTCAAATGATAGCAGAGGCGAGAAAAATAAACAAGGTTAATACAACTTTTATTGATACTATTTTAAAACATGAACACAAAGGAAGAATCCATGCAGAAATAAATCAGATTAGATCTGATGATGGTGGAACGGTTACTGGAAGATTCTCTTATCAGAATCCAAACCTCCAGCAAATTCCAGCAAGAGATCCTGATACAGGTCCTTTGATACGATCTTTATTTATACCAGAGGAAGGATGCAAGTGGGGTTGTTTTGACTACTCGCAACAGGAACCAAGACTTGTTGCACACTATGCATTACAATTTGGATTACCTTCCGTAAATCAGATAGCTGATGCATATGATACAGATTCTTCTACCGACTTTCACAAGATTGTAGCGGACATGGCTCAGATTCCTAGATCGCAAGCTAAAACAATTAACCTAGGTTTATTTTATGGAATGGGTAAAGCTAAACTTCAGGCAGAACTGGGCGTCAGCAAAGATAAGGCTGCAGAATTATTTGATAGGTATCATTCGAAGGTTCCATTTGTAAAACAATTGATGAATAAAATTATGGGTGCAGGTTCTAACAAGGGACAGATTAGAACTTTGTTAGGTAGACGTTGTCGCTTCCCTAAATATGAACCAATCCTTAGAGGAAGTGATTGGGGAAAATATGTACCAGCTGAAGATCAGGAACGAATGGAAGATTTACAAGCTATGGGTCCATATATGAAAGATGATGAAGGAGAAATATTAAAAGATAAGGATGGCAACCCTAAGAAAAATTATTGGCATGGCAATCCTACACGGAGAGCATTTACTTACAAAGCTTTAAACAAATTAATTCAAGGGTCGGCAGCGGACATGACTAAGAAAGCTATGTTAGATTTATATAAGGAAGGCATTTTACCACACATTCAAATTCATGATGAATTAGACATATCTATTGATGGTAATGAAAATAAAATTAAAGAGATAATGGAGAATGCAGTTGACCTGGCACTACCTAATAAAGTAGACTGTGAGTCTGGACCAAATTGGGGTTCAATTAAATAGGAGGAAACTATGATAAAAAAATACATAGATAAAGTTATGATTTGGCAAATGCACAACAGAAGAGAAATCGTTTGTTTTGTTGCAGGTCTGATTATTGGTGTTATCATATTATAATGACACATGGCTTACTTGAATGCAAACATTCCTGTGACTTATGCACAGATCAGGAGAGAGTATCTCTATGATCTTAAAGCTCATCATGGTGAAGTTGAAGATTGTATTATCTTCGGCTTCGCTTCGATTACTGGTCGCCCGATTCTGTTCCATGCAATTATGGAAAATGGTGCAGTCTTCTACCGCTTACCGATCTCTGCATTTATACAAAGAGAATTTGAAGCAAAAGAAGTTCCTCAGCGTAGGCTTGATGAACTGGAGTTATGGAATTGTTTTAGTTACTATCCTGCTGTCACTTCTTATGATATCTTAGACGGACAAGCAGGTAAATACTTCGGGAAAGATAAAAAAGTCCACCCAGGGAAATATTTATTTACTATTGACTGGGCTCACCCAGAGAGTAATATAGTAGATACTGATCATTCAGAAATATCACACGAACATAAGTGTGCACACATATTGGCCTTAGATGACGGCAATTATGCCGCCCAGCCAAACAATCGAATACTGTGGGATATACCATCATTTACTGTAAAAGATGAAATTCCGGATTGGAAAGTACAAACGAGTGATTGGAACGTAGAAGATAGTAGTAAGTGGAGAACAGAAAACACTGATAACTTCTTTTACGAGATTGAGGAGAAAAAAAATGAAGTGTGAAAATTGTAACATGGGCTTTATAGTAGCAGAATATAATGTGAAAAGAGAATGCCCGCATTGCGGACATATTCATGAAGCACTAATTTTAAAAGAGGAGGATAGTATGATTAAAAAAATTTGGAAATTCATATGTTGGCCTTTTGTAGCAGTTTTAGATTGGTTAAAAAGCTGTTTGCCTAAAGGAAAATAATGTTAGAAAAAGTAATGACGATGTTGGTGGGTATCTTACTTGCATTAGCAGGTTGGAATCTATCTCGTACCTTCGAACTGTCTACAACTCAAGCAGTACTTGAAAATCAAATTGATCAATTAGAATTTAGAGTACAGATGTTAGATGAGAAGATGGATCAGATGATGAGTATGGATAAAGAGATTATGAATCAACATGAAAAATTATTTAAAAAATTAGAACAAGGAAATACCTCAGGTGGGTATAGTTATAACTAATGGCACTTAAAATTTCAGAGGAAGCAGCAGTACAAATGCCGATGAAAACGGTAGCCTCATTAATTATGATGGTGGCGATCGGGACCTGGGCTTACTTCGGTATTATCGAAACTCAAAATAAACTTTCAACACAAGTAGAGTTAATGACAAAAGACTTGACTGAGAATACAGAATTTAGAATCAAATGGCCACGTGGACAACTAGGTTCATTGCCCGCCGATTCTGAGCAGTTCATGATGATCGAAGATTTGTATAAGTCCACCGATAAGATAAATGCACACATAGAGAATATGGCTTTAAACAAAGTCAACATAGAATTTTTAAGAAAACAAATGGATAAAGTGTTAGAAGATATAGAAGAATTAAAAGACGCTAACAGAGAAATACATTATAAAAATGGAAACGGGAGTCATCAATGATCGAAACAGTGGTCGCCCTTCTTATGTTCGTAGGGGCAGAAATTAAGGAACACAGAATCCAGCACGACGGTATGGCACAATGTCTTCGAGGGAAGAGGACCGCGGAGCGTCAGTATCAGCCAAACGTAATGTACAAATGCATAAAATCTAAGGCCGAGCTAGAAAAAAATATTGATGGTTCTCTAACTATTAAAAAATTAATTCTTGAATAATGAACAAGAAAGCGTATGCTTTTTTCCTAAAGAAAAACAGACCCAGAACTAAACAGAATCCCATGGCAGTTGAACTACAAGATAATAAATATAATATGCGTGTAATTAAAAACAAAAAGAAGTATAATAGGAAGAGGAAAAATTATGCAACTGAGTAAACATTTTAAGTTGGAAGAAATGACTAAGTCTATGACCGCGACTCGAAAGGGGATAGACAATTCTCCAGGCGCTGGAGAAATAAAAAGTCTAGGAGATTTATGTTATGAAATATTGGAACCAGTTCGTGCCCACTTTGACAAACCAGTTACTATTACATCAGGCTACCGCAGCGAGGCGTTGTGTGAAGCGATCGGCAGCAAAAAAACGTCGCAGCATGCGAAGGGCCAGGCGGTTGACTTTGAAATCGCGGGTGTGCCTAATATTAAAATTGCTTACTGGCTTCAAAATAACGTAGACTTTGACCAATTAATTTTAGAATTTTATGATAAAGATGATCCCGCAGGTGGATGGGTACACATCAGCTATCATGAATCTGATTCAAACAGAAAACAAGTTCTAACTTATGATGGAAAAAAATTTGAGAATGGCCTTCCCGAAATGGAATGGAAGGGTGGAAAAGTTGTCGGATAAACTGTTTGATAAGTTTAATTTTCATAAAATAGATACAGTCCATGGTGTGTGTGAAAATTGTAAAGAGCAAACAATATTGGTTGCAATTGTGTCAGAATTTTATAGATGTACCAACTGTGGTTATGATACTAAACAACATGTTAATGGAAGCATTAGATATTTACAATTATCGGAAAGTGATAAGGAATGGCTAAGAAAGCAAAGTTTGGTGTAAACTTATATCACCAGCAGAAACCTAGGAAGCGTCCGGGTAGACATAAAAAAAATTTAAACAAGAGTGAAAAAAGACAAAGGAAGAAAAGATGAGAAGACTCATAAAAAATTTTATCTGTAAAATTTTTAAGATCAAGCAGTGCGCATGCCCACCTGAAGAAGTAACAATCAGTTATGTCACCGATGAAGACTATAAAAAAAATAGCTGGGGAATAAATGATTTAAAAAAAACAGGGATTGTCGGGCATTGTAGTAAACATGACAGCTACAAGTTTAGTTGTCTAGACTGTAATTTTGCTATTAGAAAGAAATCTTAAAGCGCTAGTTGTGGCTTCTTTATCTCAGGTTTCCGCTTTGGAATAACTATTTTGTCGCAGGTGTATTTAGGATATAATCTATTGTTAGTTATAGACTTTTTCTCAATAAGAGCATTTTCACCAAACATTACGTCGTAGGTGTCATTCATTCCAGTCTTATTACATGAGTAATAATCCCCTGTTGGTGTAGGATATCCAGGGGGAATAGCACATACACCTGTAAGTTGTGAACAAACATAGATAGTTAATAAAAATTTCATTGACAGCCCTTGTAAAAAGATATAAATATCCTATATGTTTATATATCAAATGAAAGGATATACTAATGACAGATATAAGTAAATACAAAAGTCTGGCAGTCGATCACGCCTGCTATGACAAAATAGACCAGCTAACAAAGATTCTTGCACCAGGAGTCACTCTAAGTAGAGCTCAAGTTATAAGAATGTTAGTTGAAGAGAAAGCAAAGAAATACAATGGCAAAATTAGATCTTTTTCCAAGAAGTCTTGACCTTTTAGGGGAGAGAAAAGATCCCGTAAGGAATCTCTGGCGTAATGTTTTAATAGTTGCATTGGAAGATGCAGTTGGAAAACATTGGAAAAATAAAAGCTATGGTATTGCAAAAGGACACTACGCAGAATCTGCACGAGCATGGTTCTTAGAACCTAATCGAGATTTTCTGATGGTGTGTGAATACGCTGGGTTTGATCATCAATACATAAGGATGAAAGCCCACAAATTTTTTGAAAGGAAATATGGTGAAGAAAATTTGCACAGAATGTAAGGGTAACGGATTTCTCCGTATACCTTACGAAGAAGCAAGAGAAGAAGCATGGGTAGATTGTCAAGCATGTAACAACCAAGGAGAAATAGAAGTGGAGGGAAATGGAAAATCGAGGGAATCTGGATCTAACGAACAGAATTGAAATGTTAGAGAAGCAAAAGGAATTCCTGCAGGCGACGTGTAGGCGTGCAGGGCAAGAAATAAATTTGTTAAAAGATACTATTAATAAATTAGAAAATTTATTAGCAGTTATCAGAGGGGGAGTATGAAAAAATTTATAAGTGCGTTAGTAGGCGTCCAAGTTCTGCAGTATTGCGTTCCACTGTACGTCAGCGATGATGGGCAACCTAGCGACAAAAGCGCCGCCAGCTACGTGAGTACATGCATGGAAAGCGTAGGGGCCAGATGATTAAAGGTGATAGTAGTGAATATAATTTTTTAGCTAGATGGACTAAAGAATTAAAACCTAAAGACTTTCATCTTACTGTAGAGATAGGGGTTCGTGAAGGTTACAGTAGTAATATTATTATGGAAATGTTGAAAGACAGAAATCATTTTCATATTGGTATCGATCCTTATGGAGATTTACTTTACAAACATTTAGACAAACAAGGTGTCATTGATGAAAAAGGACAAACAATATTTTGGACAGACTTTGAGGGTAAGTGGTTAATAAATAAGGACGGCACTCCTAAGATCCCCACATATCCTAATTCCATGAAACAAAATTTTTTTAGTGATTTTAAATACCATGAAAACTTTACATTATTTCAATTAGAAGACACAGAATACTTTAATGCTTTTGGTGGAGGCGTTCCAATTTATAAAAATGGTGAGAAAAAAATAATTAATACTTATGATTTAGTATTCTTTGATGGTCCTCACACTACAGAAAAAGTTATGGAAGAAGCTGTCTTTTTTGCACAAAGATCTAGAATCGGTACTAGATTTATCTTTGATGATTCTAAGGCGTATGAAATGAGTATTATTGCATATTGTCTAGAACAATATGGATTTAAAACAATAGAAGTAGGAGACAAAAAAACATGCTTAGAGAAAGTTAAATAGTGGATCATCTAGAAGCTATTGTTAAAGTTAATGATTGTCTCAATCCAAAATTTATAGAGCGCATTATTAGTTTTACTAAAACTAAAGCTAAAATATATTTAGGGGTTGGTATGAATGGTACTACTAAAAGAGACCAAAGAAATGTTAAAGGACACATGCTTGCTAAAGATTCTCCAACCAATATTTATTATTGGAATATTATTCAATCGGAAATAACTCGGTTATATCAATTGTATAAAGCTAAATTTCCTATTATGCATAGTACACAACTTAATCAAATAGATCTTTTAAAATATGGAGTGGGTGGAAAATACAATAGTCATATTGATAGTACCACTCATATGTTTAGAACTTTAAGTATCATTATAAATTTAAATAATGACTACGAGGGTGGCGACTTAGTTTTTAGTGATCAAAAATCTAAACCTATTCATAGATTAAAATTAGGGGCAGGCGATATAGTTTTCTTTCCCAGCAATTTTCTCTACCCACATACAATCGAACCTATTACGAAAGGAACAAGGTATAGTATTGTATCATGGCTAGTATAAGAGATTTTAAATACAAAATAATAAAGAATTTTTTTACTCAAGAAGAACTTAATATTCTCCAGCCGTACTGTTATAAAAAGCTTTTAGTTTATAATAAACGTTATGACCAACATACTCTTACACCTTATTGGTCTAATGATGAATTAATGGATACAATATTAGAAACCAAAGAACCTTTAATATGTAAACACTCAGGATTAGAAGTAAATAAGACTTATGCTTACTGGCGTTATTATGTTCATGGGGGTGTTTTAAAAGATCATTTAGATCGTCCTTCCTGTGAGATCAGTGTAAGTGCTTGTATAAAAAAATATGATAACTGGCCTCTCATTATGCAAGGTAAAAAATATGAATTAGAAGAAGGTGATGGAGTTATATATTTAGGTTGTGAGTTGCCACATTCTCGACCCGGTATTTATAAAGGACAAGGCATGGCACAAGTTTTTCTACATTATGTAGATAAGAATGGTCCATTTACCCACCACATTAATGATAATTATTTTAAAAATTCTAATTACCAATCCACAGAATCGCCTGCCGATACAAAAATATACAAAGATAAAAGGAAAAAATATGCTGAGAGAAACTGATGTAGCTTATCTAGCTGGCCTCTTTGATGGGGAGGGCTCGGTTTACTACAAACAAACTAAACAGATTAGACACAATAGACCAGGCAAACCTACTCATAATATCTGGGTAATCAGAATGGAAATTGCTATGACCGATCAGTCTATCATTCGCTGGGTTCATGAGTTCACTGGTTGTGGATCGTCTGGCGAAAGAAAGGTGCCCAAAGGAAGGAAGAAACAATGGCGCTGGCGTTGTGTCCACCGTGATGCTTATTATGTCGCCCGCTTAATTTGGCCATATGTTCATGTTAAACTACCAAAAATAAATCAAATAATAGCTCATTACTCGAAAGAGAAATTAAAAGAAAATAACATTGTCAACTTAAAGGAGTACAGAAATGCCTATATGGAACGGAAAGTCAAAATTTAATTATCAAACTATCAAACGAGTCGACTCACCAAATGGAAGAGTCTACGACATTAACAACGAGAAGTTGCCTTCGGTTACAACTATTCTAGGTGCGACACGATCTGCGGAGAGTGAGGCAAAGTTGGCACAATGGAGGCAGAAATTAGGCGAAAAAAAGGCAGACCAAGTTCGTGATGATGCAGCCGCTAGGGGGACTATTATGCATAGAATATTAGAAGGATATATTAAGGGTGAGAACCATATGGATTTAAGTGATTTGGGTATTGAGGCAGGCATCATGGCCCAAAACATCATCGATGCTGGGCATTTTAGGCCTCTCACAGAGGTATGGGGCTTAGAAATGCCTCTATACTACCCTGGTTTGTATGCGGGCGCCTCTGATGTAGTTGGAATCTATAATGGTCAGCCTTCTATAATAGATTTTAAGCAAAGCAACAAGTTTAAGAAGCGAGAATGGATTGATGATTATTTTATACAATGCGCGGCCTACGCCCTGGCTCATAACCATGTTTATAAGACTAAGATACAATCTGGAGTGATTCTAATTAGCGTTAAGGGTGGCGAAGTCCTGAAGTATGTCTCTGAAGGCGAGGAATTTAGGCAATTTATATATAGATGGCTAGAAAGAGTGGGCAAATACGATAGAATCAAGCCTCAGGCATCTGGACCCATAGAGGTTTGAAATACTTTTTTTGAAAAAAAAAAATAAAAAAGCTGGAGAATGTTGTTACAATGGGACAATGGACTAAAAGTGTTGGTACTACTGAATAATCGTCTGCTACAATGCTGTTACAATCTGCTTCACGCTGTGACAAAGTCCCTACGCGCGCGTAGAAAAAGGTTTTTACAAATACCCTGTTTAGGTATTATAAGTCCTATGGAGAAATTATGAGAAATAAGAAATCAAAATATCGACACGTCAAGATTGGGAAGAAGACTTATTATTTTTATAAGATCTCTTGGGTTGATATAACCGGTGACGCAGGCCATGCGACACCAGAAGAATTTGATAAGTTCGAATGCAGCAGAATGACAACACATGCATACATTTACAAACGAACTTCCAAATTTGTTTGGACATTTGCTTCATATGAAGAAAAAGATGTTTCATTCTCGGATAGGAACATATTTCCTGTAGGATGTATAGTTAAAACCGAGAGAATTTTAGTGTGAATTCTTTTTACTTGGTACCGGGGAGTGATCTTGTAATTCTGGTTTGTCTTTTACTTTCTGTTTCAGTTCTTCAACTGATACACCTTCTAGAATTGGGGAGTAATCGTCTATTATGGTTTTCATTCTTGATTCTAGTTCTTCTGTTGTTAGGTCTTCGAGTTTGCCAGTCCTTATTATCTTCTGTTCAATATACAAGCCAGCAGCTTTTCCTCTTGCAACCTCCGCATTAACCGCGGCTGACCAAGCTCCCTTCTTAAGAGCTTCTTGTCTAATTTTTCCTAGCTCTGAAATATGTCTATCAAAAGTAACTTCATATTTTTTCTGCCATTCTTCTCTAAGCTCACCAATATATTTAACTACTAGCGGGTAGAGTTTTGGATTTTGTAATTTGCTGGCGTATTGTCTAGCAGAGTCTTTACTAAACCCTGCATCGATAGCGCACTCAGTCGCTGTCTTTCTGCCTTCGTTTGTTATTAATTCGTAGGCGAATCTCATTTGCTGGTCTGTAAGTTTTTTAGGTAGTCCCATTATTCTTTTTTCTTTTGTGCCCACTCATAGCCTTGATCTCTTTGCTCTTTTTCAAATCCTTCCATCAAGTCTTCATGAAGAGTCTTTTCTTTTTTAAATATCTCATCAAATCTTTTACGATAGTTGTCATTAGAAACTCTGGATTTACCGTCCCAGCTGCGCCCTTTTTCTCTGCGTGTCATACTTGCAATATAATACAACTTAGATTATATTGCAACCCATGTTTACTGGAAAGTTATTAAGACAAGCATTAGATAAATTTTTAAAGGGTGAGGTTTCTAAGAACGCACGCGTTCAGGTGGTCTTACCTAATGGTGAGTTTTATGACATCGTTGGAATTGATTTGATGGAGAATAAGATTATTGGAACTCGTGAGAGCCATAGACTCATATTAAAAATTGATAAAGAGAAATGGAAAATGGGTCAAGTTATTAAAAAACTTTCTTGACAATCTAAGGGGGTGTAGTAGTGAAACCAGAACGTAAACTCTGGTATGATCTTAAGAAAAATTCGACAACAATTAGCTGGACAAGGCTTGAAAATAGTGCTGCATTTGGCACTCCTGACTTATTGGGTTATAATTGTGGCGGCCACTTTTTTACCGTAGAGCTTAAGGTCACTAGAGGAAACACAGTTAGCTTCTCCCCACATCAAATTGCATTCCACGTGAAGCATCCGAACAACTCATTTATTATGGTTAAGGCCCTCAGCCTTAACCTTGTAAAACTTTATGAAGGAAAGTTTATCAAGGAGCTTGATGCTCAGGGCTTGAGGCTTGAGCCTTGCAGCGAAGGGCTTGATGCTTGCATCAAGAGGCTTGAGAACCTGAACTAGGTTCTGGTTTACGCTTGTGCTTGTTGCTTGAGCGTTTGCTTGTTGCTTGAGCCTTCCGCTTGATGCTTGATTCTTGCTGCTTGAGCTCCTCCAATTCTTTGAGCCATTGGGGCGTGAGAAAATTTTTAATTCTTGCCATTATATTTTTTTCATACCTGCACCTCATACTCTAACCACCCGTTGCCCTCATCAACACCTTTTAAAAAAGCGTTTAACTCAGCTTGAGTTTCAAATTCATATGTTTTTTTATTAAGTCCCTCTTCGACTGGATCTATTCCTTTCACAGCTTCTGTGCCAAAGATTATAGTTATTTTTTTAATTCTTGCCATTATATATTCCCTGCTTCTATGTCTTCAATTGTTGCGTTAGGATCCAGGGACAACTCAATTTTTTCTTTTAAGTTGGCGCTGTCTTCCTGAACGCCTTCTGGGGGTGGTTCATCTATATTAGAATCTAACCACCTGATCACCATCTCAATGATTGCTTTTTCTTTAGTGTTTACCATTAGTTTAATTTCTTCCTAGCTTGATGCTCTAATTCAGGATACTTTCCCTGCTGCGTCTTCAGCCAATCAAAAAATTTTTGACAGTCTTCAAGATACCATTGCGGTAGTGTGTCATGATCCTGAAGGAACCATGGCAATAGATCGCCGCGTTTAATTTTTTTAGTGTTTACCATTATTTCTTATACCATCCTTTTTCTTCAATAAGATCACAGATAGCTTTAAATTCCGCTGCTCCATCGTGTTGATCAGGATCCCAGCCTTCAGCATTGATTTTACAAATTTTTAAAATTTCTTTTAATTTTTCTTTATCCGTCATTTTTTCCTTTCTGTTAGTGTTTTCCATATGCAATATTTTTCACCTCCTTATTCCAACATGCTCTACAGCTGCCGCATTCATTATTTTGTTCAGGAGCTGGACAAGTGCGGCCGCTGGTAACTACCGTTGACGTGTTGTCCCATCCTCCAGCTGCTGCCTGATCAACCATAGGCATGGAAAATCTAATTACTAAATTTTCTGGACATTCTGGCAGGAAGTGCTTAATCCATGCTTCCCGCGTTGGCATCCAGTGCTTAACATCTGGAGTCAATTTACATACAGCAAAAATTTTTAATAGGTGTTCTTCGTCTTGAACATCGCCTGAGTCATGCCATCTAAATTCTTTTGCTTTTTTTGAATTGATTAACGTTGCCATCGCGCCAACCCAAAGCGGGCTCTTCGTTGCTTCTAGTCTTCTGTACTGAGCATCTTGCACAACTTTAAAAACATAACAGCCTTTAAGCGCATAACAATTGTAACAAACGCTGTCCTTCACCTGCCTAAGCTTCGAGCCTGTTTTGCATTCCTTCGCAGGCAGGCCTATTGACCATCCTGGCATTTTTGAAGGCTTGCTCAGGCCTCCAACTATTTTCCATGCTTCATTTGTTTTCATATTAGGATAATCCTATAATAGAATTGTGGCAACAATTAGACAAAATAAAAAAAAATAAATAAATTTTTTTCTTGACATCTCCTAAATTATCCTATATAATAGGGGCGGGAGGTCGGGGAATATATATTCATTAAATACAACCTCAGGTTGTGCTTGTTGCTTGTTGCTTGTTGCTTGCTGCTTGAAGCTTAAAACTTTCTTCTTTAGAATGATTTTTAGAATCATTCTAAACTGACCAGTGCATCCCACTGCTGCAGTTTACCTCCAGTGTGCACTGATCCCAGAACCT
>Ga0208158_1000580_pt1 | contig 12713 bp, 6 predicted proteins | sample 8_EtaG_FD_184081 | JGI IMG/M metagenome (GOLD analysis project Ga0208158, IMG submission 184081) | Marine viral communities from the Subarctic Pacific Ocean - 8_ETSP_OMZ_AT15162 metaG (SPAdes) (version 2) | ecosystem: Environmental > Aquatic > Marine > Oceanic | place: Pacific Ocean | collected...
TTATTAATTATTATTATATTATATTATGGAAGAAAAATTAGAAGAAGTAGTTGAAGAAACTACATTAAAAGTAAATCAAGGTGATCCAGGTGATGAAAACGTGGTGAAAGTTGATGAAAGTAAATTTGAATCTGCAGGTGACGATAGCGTTATAAAAGTAGATTTAAATAAACCCCCAAAACCAGAAGAAGATGAAACTAAAGAAGATAACGCTAACGACAGCGGAGTGGCTGCAGAGTCTAAAGATGCCGAGCCCACAGAAAAACAAGAAGAAGTACAACCGGAAGCAGAAACACAAGAAACTCCAGTATTAGAAGAAATTACTGAAGAAGAGGTTGAAGCGGTTGAAGAGCAAATCGAAGAAGCGGTTGCTGAAGCTGAGGCTACCGGAAAACCATTACCAGAGAATATCCAAAAGCTAATGGACTTTATGGAAGAAACTGGTGGAGATTTAAATGACTATGTTAAGCTTAATCAAGATTATAGTGAGATGGATAATCAAGATTTACTACATGAGTACTACAAGCAAACAAAACCTCATTTAAATAACGAAGAAATTAACTTCCTAATGGAAGACGAATTCTCTTTTGATGAAGAACAAGATGACGAAAGGGAAATACGAAGAAAAAAACTAGCGTTAAAAGAGCAAGTTGCCAACGCTAAAAGCCACTTGGACGGGCAAAAGTCCAAATACTATGAAGAAATTAAAGCGGGGTCAAAGTTGACTCAAGAACAACAAAAAGCTATTGATTTTTTTAATAGATACAACAAGGAGTCGGAAGTAAATGAAAAAACAGCTAAAATAAATTCTGATATTTTTATACAGAAAACCGATCAGGTTTTTAACGACAAGTTCAAAGGTTTTGAATATAATGTCGGTGATAAAAAATATAGGTTTAATGTAAACAACGCTGAAGAGGTTAAAAATACCCAAAGTGATTTAAATAATTTTACCAAAAAGTTTTTGGATAAGAAAATGGCTTTAACAGACGCTAAGGGTTATCATAAATCTCTATATACAGCAATGAACGCGGACGCTGTTGCAAAACACTTTTACGAACAAGGAAAAGCTGATGCTATTAAAGATAGTATTGCTAAAGCCAAAAATGTAGATATGAATCCAAGGCAAGCCCATGGGCAAATTGAAGCAGGAGGAATGAAAGTTAAAGTGCTAGGCGAAAGCTCTTCTGATTTTAAGTTTAAAATCAAAAACAATAAATTTAAAAAATAACAATTTAAAAATTAAAAATTATGGCAATTTCAAATCCGGGTCCTGGTCATTCAGGAACCGCTGGTAGTTTAAATAGCGTACCTGCTTCACAAAAAGCACTGTTAGCTACAAACTACATCGACTTTACCGCAGACGGAAACGACTGGGGTCAACAATATGTACCAGATCTTATGGAAAAGGAAGCTGAAGTGTTCGGTAACAGAACTATTTCAGGTTTTCTTGCACAAGTAGGAGCTGAAGAAGCGATGTCTTCTGATCAAGTTATTTGGTCTGAGCAAGGTCGTTTACACTTATCTTACATTGGTAAGTATGACACAAATGAAACTACATTTACAGTTACTACTGACATTGATGGTAACGCAATGACTACAACTCACGGTGTTAGAATTAATGACATGGTGGTTGTTGCAACTGCTGAAGGTACTATTAAGTGTTTAGTATCAGCTGTTTCTGGTGCTGTTATAACAGCTTTACCTTACGAGGTAGCAACTGTTGATGCTGCTACTGCGTTTTCTGACACAGGTGTTCCAGCCGCTGCAAACGCAACTTTATTAGTTATAGGTTCTGAGTTTGGTAAAGGTAAACAAGGGCAAGGCGCAACTACGGCTACTGTTAATAATGGTTACGGTGCTGTTAAACCGACTCACACTTCATTTACTAACAAGCCAATCATAATGAAAGATTACTATGAGATCTCAGGATCTGATGCTTCTCAAATTGGTTGGGTTGAAGTTACTGGTGAAGACATGGGATCAGGTTACTTGTGGTACTTAAAAGCTGAGGGTGATACTAGAGCCCGTTTTTCTGACTACGTAGAAATGTCTATGTTAGAAGCTGTTAAAGGTGTTGAAGGTTCTTCTACTGCTGATGGAACTGTTAACGGTGCTGCTAATACTTTTGGTACTGAAGGTTTATTTGCTGCTGTAGAAACTAGAGGTAATGTTACTACTGGTGTTACTGGTGTTAACGCTGCGACTGATTTAGCTGAGTTTGACGCTATTTTAGCTGAGTTTGATTCTCAAGGTGCTATTGAAGAAAACATGATGTTTGTTAATAGAGCTACGTCTCTTGCGATTGATGATATGTTAGCTTCTATGAATTCTTACGGAGCTGGTGGTACTTCTTACGGGGTATTTGACAATTCTGAAGATATGGCATTAAACTTAGGTTTCTCTGGTTTCAGGAGAGGTTCTTATGACTTCTACAAGTCTGACTTTAGATACTTAAACGACAAAGCTACAAGAGGTAGTATTAATTCAAGAGACGCTGTTGCTCCACTTAGAGGTATTATTATCCCTGCTGGAACTTCAACTGTTTATGACCAACAATTAGGAAAGAATCTTAAGAGACCTTTCTTACACGTTAGATACAGAGCTTCTCAAACAGAAAGTAGAAAAATGAAAACTTGGACTACTGGTTCAGTTGGAGCTGCTACTTCTGATTTAGATGCAATGCAAATTAACTACTTAACTGAGAGATGTTTAATTACTCAAGGTGCTAACAACTTTATGTTGATGAAGTAAGCACAATTATTTTAAAGGAGAGGGCGGCATGCATGTAAACGCTCTCTGCCCTCTCTTTTATTTTTATTAATTTTATTATATATTATATTATGGCAAAAAAACAAGAAACAAAAACAAAAGTGGAAATAACTCCACCGGTTGTAGAACAACCAAAAGTTGAAACAAAGGTTATGGAAAAACCATTACCAAAAAAAGATAAATGGGAGGTAAAAGATAGGCAATATTTTTTAAGAAAAGGTAATAAACCATTATCTTATACTGTAAAATCAGCTAACATATATTGGTTTGACGAAGAAAAAGGTTTTGAAAGAGAATTAAAATATTGTTCAAATCAAAGAACTTGCTTTGTGGACGAAATGAAAGGAGATCAAAGATTAGAACATATTACGTTTAGAGCTGGTATGTTAACTGTCCCTAGAGAAAAAGTTATATTGCAAAAACTATTATCTTTATACCACCCTCACAGAAACAAACTTTTTCATGAGTGGAAACCAGAAGTTGAGGCTATAGACGAAGTTCAATCTTTAGAATTAGAGATAGAAGCGCTTAATGCTGCTCAAAATTTAGACATAGATATGGCAGAAGCTGTTATGCGTGTCGAAGTTGGCTCTAGAGTTAATGAGATGAGCTCTAAGGAACTTAAACGTGATTTATTACTATATGCTAAGAGAAATCCAGGTTTGTTCTTAGAGTTAGTTAACGATGACAATGTAGCTCTTAGAAACTTTGGTATTAAAGCAACGGAGATGAAAATAATTAAATTATCTTCTGATCAAAGAACTTTTTCATGGGGTTCTAATGATAGAAAGTTAATGAATGTTCCATTTGATGAACACCCTTACTCAGCTTTAGCCGCTTGGTTTAAAACTGACGAAGGAATGGAGATTTACTCTAATATTGAAAAAAGATTAAATTAATCTAACTGTAGATGCAGTCGCTCTACGGGGCGATTGCAAACTACAAATAAATTATATGGAAAGTAATAAATCAAAAGGTCTAGGAGATACTATAGAAAAAATAACGAAAGCAACTGGAATTAAAAAAGTAGTTGACAAAGTGGTCAAAGCCACAAGTAAAGATTGTGGTTGTGATAAAAGAAAAGATACTCTAAATAGATTATTTCCATATAATAACTAATAAAAAAATAAAATGGCAGTAAGTATAGATACAGTTTATCAAAGAGTTTTAGCACTAGCTAACAAAGAACAGAGAGGTTATATAACACCTCAAGAATTTAATCTATTTGCTAATCAAGCGCAAATGGATATATTTGAACAATATTTTTATGATACAAATCAATTTAATAGAATTCCTGGAAATGATACTGAATTTTCTGATGTATTATATATATTAAATGATAAAATAAGTATCTTTGAAGTGGAACGAGATGGTAGTTGGACGGAATCTAATTTAGGTAATACCATGACCCTGCCAAAAGAAATATATAGACTTGGCACGGTTAAAGTTGGCGTGAATCAAGTTGAAATACTTACTAGTAAAGAGTTTGATACAGCTAGATTATCACCACTAACCTCTCCAACGCCAAATAGACCAATTGCTTACGTAGCTAGCAATAAACTACATATTGCGACAGGGTCAAGCGTATATGTTAACGCGGTATCAGCTGATATAAACATAGGTTACATAAGAAGACCAGATATTGTAGCTTGGGGTTATGTGGTTGTAAATGGAAAAGGAATGTATGATCCTACAAATAGTAATGATTTTGAACTACATGATTCAGAAGAAGGAGAATTAGTTAATAGGATTTTAGCATTTTCTGGTATAGCTTTAAAACAACAAGATTTAGCACAATCAGCCTCAGCTATGGAAGCTGGTAGAATTCAAAATGAAAAACAATAAATAAATGGGATTAATAAATACTACTCAACAAGAATATTATGACGGTAATGATTTTGGTAATTATCAATTTATTTCTTTAACAGATATTATAAATCAATTTATGATGGTTTATGTTGGTGAAGATAAAATTATTCCAAGAGTAAAAAGAGTTGATGTTGCGTTTCACGCTCAAAGAGCTTTAGCTGAACTATCGTTCGATACATTCAAATCTTGCAAAGCACAAGAAATAACAGTGCCAGCAACACTTCAGATGACATTGCCACAGGATTACGTAAACTACACTAAAATCAGTTGGGTAGATTCTGCTGGGATAAAACATTTATTATACCCAATCTCAAAAACATCTAATCCAACTCCAACTCCAATTCTAGATGCTGTTAAAGAATTTAATTTAACCGCCACCGCTAGTATTAGTTCGATAAATAACTTTGCAGTTTTAGACGCTGAATACAAACATATTATGGTTGGGATGCTTGTTGAGGGGGCCGGAATACCCGCTGGGACTTACGTTGGTGACACTGATAATAGTGGCGGGATAACAAGAGTGCATCTTACAGACGCTAGTCTTACTGGGATTACACAATCGCTTACTACCGCTACTGGTGTAAAATTAACATTTAAAAACGCGGATGGATCATTGGTTTTTGAAAGAGAATCAATACACATTATCGAGGGATTAACCACTACTTCTCCTGATTTTAACAAGCAAACTGCTACAAGCGCTGCTGCAATTTCTGAGATAAAAGTAGGGATGATCGTTTCTTCTGCAAACTTTCCAATTGGAACTGTTGTTACCAATGTTAACGAAGATGAAATATTTTATTCTAATAACCGTATCAGCAGCAGTTTTATTAGTGAATTTGATGGTGAGATAACTTTTATGTCTCCAGAATTAAAAGACTCGACAAGTTGGTCAAGCTATAAATCAATATCTCCTTCTGAAAACCAAGAAGATTATCAAGATGATACTTATTGGCCTGCTGATGGCGAGCGGTATGGGTTGGACCCTCAACACGCTCAGGCAAATGGATCGTTTTATATAGATTGTCAGTCAGGAAAAATACATTTTAGTTCTAATATTTCAGGAAAAACTGTGATCTTAGATTATATAAGCGATAGCCTTGGAACAGATGGGGAAATGCAGGTTCATAAATTTGCCGAAGAAGCTATGTATAAATGTATTGCATATGCCGTGTTATCAGCATCTACTTATGGTCAAGCTTTAATACCTAGATTCAAAAGAGAAAGATTTGCTGAAATTAGAAAAGCAAAATTAAGATTATCAAATATTAAGTTAGAAGAAATTACTCAAATTTTAAGAGGTAAGTCAAAACAAATTAAACACTAATTAAATGCCAGAGATTAAACATCAGTTCGCCGGTGGTAGGATGAACAAAGATCTCGATGAGAGACTTGTTCCTGACGGAGAATATAGAGACGCGATGAATATACAGGTTTCAACTTCAGAAGATTCTGATGTTGGAACTATTCAAAATATATTAGGTAATATACAAGGCTGTAGTAGTGATTTAATAAGTCCTTTTTCATATACCGTTGGTTCTATAGCCGATGAGAGCGAAGATACTTTATATTGGCTTTTATCTGGACAAGATGTTAACTCTCCACAACCAACTACCCAAGATATTATAAGCGCAATTAATCAACAAACTAATATAACAGAAATCCTGTCTAATTTTAGTAATGGTGACAATGATATCATATCACTAAAAGACATGATCGTAAGAAAGAAAACAGATGATTCATGTGAACCTGTTTTTGTAGATACGTTTGCTTTTTTATTAGCTAATAATGAAAATGTAACTGTTGACGATAAATTTTTAATCGGTATTAACGCTGAGATAACAAATATAGTAAAACCTGGATGGGTCGTAACTGGAATAGATAATAACGGTGATGTTACAGATACGGCAAGCGTAGATACCGTATTAGATGTTACTAGCGTAGGTTTTACAGCGGAATATGATGAAGCACTAAATACTATTGGAGGATACTTAGACAATGTATATCTCCCACTCCAACAAACCCTAATTTACGGGCAAAATCCCACTTATTCTTTTACTTTCAATCCCACCACTATATATATAAGACAACCTAATTGGACTTCAGTACCTCTTCCAGTTGGCGCGAGTATAACTATTTTTGATAGTATTGGCCAGACTATAACACAGCCTGATACTATTATTCAAGCAATCACACCTGTAGATATTGAGTATACTAGTGAGGCTGGAATCATACATAATTATTATAAAATAACCTTAGATAAATATTGGGGTATTCCATTTTTAGATGTAGACGACGTAAATGCGCTTCGCCAACTCATGGTAAAAGAAGTTGATTTAACCGCGTCTTCGGGAGGTGTCGATGAGTTTTTGTCAAATAATCTTGAATTTAATGTGACTGGTCAAGGTAGTTATCAAATAACAGTAGATCAAGGAGTTCCAAATGGTACGTTAATTATAAATAGTAACTTCGAAGATATTGATGAAGGTGACGAACTATCTACTGGTTATGGTAATATAAACTGGCCAAACGATGGTGATGGGCTTTGTGTTGGAGATAAAATAGAAGACAATAATAATGTATTAGATAATAATGGAAACCCTCAGAATACAATAACTATAGTTCAATGTGGTACTACTGATTTAGTAGTTCCAATAATGAATTGGGGAACAGGTGGAAGTATGGTGTTTTCTAATCAAGATTTTAAAACAATAGAATTAAGCAATTCAGTTGATTTTACTAATACAGCCGCTATATTGTTTAACGGTGGCGCTAAACGAATATTAAATTTTAATCGCTCAAATCTTATAACAGGTATTAATATTATTGATGATATGTTGTTTTGGACGGATGGTTATACCGAGCCTAAAAAAATAAATATATCGCGTAGTATAAAAGGAACTGATAATAGTGGTAATATTCATACTAGATTAGTAAATGATCATTTTGACCCTCCTTTAGGTATTGGTACCTCTATTGAAGTCCCAATTCGTGAAGATCATATTACTGTTGTTAAAAAAGCTCCAAAATCAAAATTAGTATTAGATTTAGATACCGGTAGAAAAGCAACTAAAAACTATACCGCAATAATGAATATAGCGGTCGCAGATCAACCTCATCTTTCTTCTTTTACCGGAAGCTCCGCGAGTTCTAATCGTTATGATTTTTCAGGATTAAACACTCATGATCAAGAAGAGCCAGGTAATCATGATAGAGCGACTGTCTCTATAGAATTCGCTTCAGATCTTGATGGAAATAATGAATTTACTTTAGATGATTGGGAGCCAGGGAAAGTAGTAGTATTAAAAGAATTTGATGACAATTCCGCTCCTACAGTGCCTATTAGTGATTATAGAATAAAAGGTACTATTGATGAGTGGGAATACAACCGCTTTAAATCATCAACAAGTTTACCGGCTAGATGTAAAATTGTTATTAACGCTATAGATGGTGATCCACCAACAGTGCCAGCTGGAGAAACCACAATGTCATATGCTGTTGATTTATTTGATGATGACAGTAAAAGATTATTTAAATTTAAATTTCCTAGATTTTCATATAGATATAAATATGAAGACAATGAGTATTCTACATTTGCCCCTTGGTCAGAAGTAGCTTTTAGCCCAGGCGGATTTGATTATCATCCAAAAAAAGGGCATAATATAGGTATGATTAATCGTTTAAAAGTTTTAAGATTAAGAAACTTTGTTACAGATGATATACCTGAAGATGTTGTTGCTATAGATTTATTATATAAAGACGATTCTTCTACAAACGTATATGTAGTTGATACTTTATCACCGTCAGATGAGGCTTCTGATGGAGGGTCTATAAATGATTGGAATAAAAATAGATATAAATTAACTAGTGATACAATCCGTGCTGCTTTACCAGCTAATCAATTATTACGACCTTGGGACAACGTGCCCAAGAAAGCTTTAGCACAAGATATTGTTGGAAATAGAATTGTATATGGTAATTACACGCAGGGATATGATTTAACGGTTGCGGGTAATGAGATAAATCCAAGATTTAAATATCAAATTAATAGCAGTAAAGATTCAACTATTAAATCAATAAAATCATTACGAGATTATCAACTCGGTGTTGTCTTTACAGATAAATACGGTAGAGAAACACCTGTGCTTACAAATACTAGTGGTGCTTTTAAACTTGATAAATCTGCTGCTATTGATAAAAATAAATTAAAGGTAGGTCTTCGTAATTCAAATTATCCAGAAGATATAGAGTATTATAAATTCTTTATAAAAGAAACTTCAGGGGAATATTTTAATATGCCCATGGATAGATGGTATGATGCAGATGATGGGAACGTGTGGTTGTCTTTTCAATCATCCGATAGAGATAAGGTTGACATCGACACTTATTTAATTCTTAAAAAAGGAGAAGATTCTGATTCTTTAATTACTGAAAACGCTAGATATAAGATTTTAGCTATAGAAAATTCTGCTCCTGATTTTATTAAAACATCAATATATGATATAGGAAAAGTAACACAGGGACAAGATGAAGATGATACCGATGATGATGATGATCGTGTTTTCGCACAAGCAGACGACATGCCGTTAATAGGTGGTAATAAGTTTACAACTAACGCTAGAGTTTTTGGTTCTGGTAACAGTTTATATAATATAAGAGATATTGAAGACGATATTTTTGTTGAATTTAGACAACCAAGTTTAAATAGAATATCTAATAGATATAAAATAAACGCGATATCAAAACCAGATGATGGGGATTTTGGTTTTACTATTGATGGTTACTTTGGCACTGATATAGATTTTATTTTTGACGGTCCATCCGCGTCTCCAAATAGTATATGGAGTGATGTAGATATTCAATTTTACAAAAGCGTTATAGAAAACAAACCTCAATTTGATGGTAAGTTTTTTGTGAAAATATACTCAGATAATGTTTTCGATGTTAATATTAGTAATGTAGGAAAAGGGGAGGTTACAGACTATAATGTTATATTAAATAAAAAAATATATTTATTGCATGAAGACCTTCCTTCAAAGCATTATCGTAATGATTACAAAATTTTTGGTAGAGAAGAGCATTTATTAGAAATCGGAAAGAATGGGGGCGCAATTCATAGAAACTCTGGTGTTAGAGCATATCAAAATGATGAATTTGCGACACGAGGAAATCATGGATCATCACCTGGTGGTGGTGTCCAGTGGAACTGGATAAATAATGATCGTGCTAAATTACACCATTGGAGTGCTATGAGACTTTGGCCGCTAGATTTTGATTGTTGGAGAGCTTTCTTTAAAAATGATGTTTCCACTATTCATTGTTATTACGGGGGAGCTGGTACGGATACTCACCAAGGTATCAACACCACCACCGATTCACAGGGATATATGTACGCTGCTTCTGAACCCCCAATATTCAATACTGCAGAAATAGATGGCGATCAATTTAGACAAAGAATGCCTTCTACTTTTCAACCTCAATTCACTGGTGAAGATCCTGGTAATTGGACGTCTGATTTTTGGAACTGCATGAAAAATGATTATAAGCTAAGGAATCATGAACTTGGATACCAAGACGTTTTCTTTATTGACCGTGGTAAGTTTAAAGGAAGTCATAGCGACGAATGGAAGCCATGGGGCTATAATATCGATGGTAAATGGGGTCGCGCTAGATCAGGTGAAAATAGACATGAAAATGGGATAAAAAATTATGATGACAGAGACTCAGGGTTTATGGATATAGCTTTTGGTCCTATAAATCCATCAATGAATAGTTTTGGAGATATTCATGGCTACGGTGATTTTGCTGATGGAGATTCAGGGTTTTCAGAAAAAGTAAAATATGGTGATGTTGATATAGATCCTTATTTTTGGAATTTAGACAGAGAAGCATATACCGATACAGATGCTTTTTTTAGAAAGATTACACCTGGCCAACGTTTCCGATGGAAAGAAGATCCCACTCAAACTGTTTACACAGTATATTCAAACACTAAAGAGAGACGTCGTAATAGATTTCAAGCACTCGACAAGGGGCATGTTGTCGAGTTTGACGATGATGGTAACGAAGAAAATTCAGACAACTATAAAAAATTCCCTTTTACATATTTAACTGAAAACTATACAAAAGGTACTAAATGTTACTTTAGACCAAAAATGCAATGGGAACCAACGGGTAATGGGACAGAAGGTGTTATTAATAACTCAAGCGTGATAAATAAAGTGCAAGATCCTACTGATGGTAGTTTATCTACTCTACAATGTGCTTCTATTAAAGGTGATGATTGGATAAAAATACATAAAGATAATTATTTAAATACTTATGATACTGGCCCAGCTGATAAGAGATCAAGTATAGTTCCGGGTATGGTATTAACACATTTAGGTACTTCTAGCGTAACTGATTGGACTGATAGTGATGGAAAATTAGACCATATGCTTTTAGTAAAAAAGATTGAGGAACCAAACTCGGGAAGTAATCATTATTATATTTACTTTCAAGGTTACGATAGAGTTAGTATCCCAACTACAATTCAATCTGCTTTCTCTGGTGCTCAAAATATAGTGTTTAAGCAACCTACAATGAATGGTTTAAGTGTTAACTCCGCAAGCAATATAAACCATTACAATCAAAACTTATTTAGTTTTTTTGGCACCTTTTTTGGAGTAACAACAAGTACTTTCATTGGTATTGGCGCTGTTGGTTACAATTTAGAATTTATACAGCCAATAGAACGTGAAGAAGCTTTACCTGAAAATCCATCGGTTTGGGAAACAGAACCAAAAGAATCTGTGTCTCAAGACCTAGATATATATTACGAGATAAGTGAAAATAACCCAATGTATCTAAATCAAGATACTATTAAAACAGCAATACCTGTTGGATCAGAAGTACACTCAGCATCTTATAATTGGGATCCTTTAAAAACTATAGTAGTTGAAGAAACACTTACCTCCGAAGGTGATGTTATAAAATTAAACGAACCTATTTGCGCTGGAGGGCAATATGATTGTGTTGATGAGAATGGCGCACACATAAACCGCATTGTACCTGGTAGCGTTATAAAAATAAAAAGACCTAGTGGCGTGAGCTTTGGTGTTGAGGTTACCGAGGTGATTGATGCTGGAGGGGTTGGTATGGATAGCCCAATAGCTGGTTCTTTCTCTAAAACTTTTAGGATCAAAAAAACACTACATACAGCTAATTATACTTTAAATTGGCATAATTGTTATTCTTTTGGTAACGGTGTGGAATCTAATAGAATTGGAGATAATTTTAACTCTCCTTTTATTACAAACGGCGTAACGGCATCTACTACGTTAGCAGATAAATACGAAGAAGAACACAGGAAATATGGTTTAATATATTCAGGTATTTATAACTCTACATCTGGATTAAATAATTTAAATCAATTTATACAAGCAGAAAAAATCACAAAAGATATAAATCCAATATATGGTAGTATACAAAAACTACACATGAGAGATTCTGATTTAGTTACACTTTGTGAAGATAAAATTTTAAAAATATTAGCACATAAAGACGCTTTATATAACGCTGATGGAAATCCACAATTAACAGCTACTAATTTAGTGCTTGGAACAGCCACACCTTTTGTTGGGGAATATGGTATATCAAAAAATCCAGAATCATTTGCTTCAGAATCTTATAGAGCGTATTTTGCAGATAAAGTTAGAGGTGTTATTTTGAGATTATCAAAAGACGGTTTAACACCTATATCTGAACACGGTATGAAAGATTGGTTTAGTGATAATTTAAAATTAAATAATACTATATCGGGTAGTTATGATGACAAAAAAGATGAATATAATGTTACCTTGCATGATACCCAAAATACTATATCATTTAAAGAAAACGTAAAAGGTTGGGTTAGTTTTAAATCTTTTGTTCCTGAAAACGCTATAAGTTGCGCCAATCAATATTATACTTTTAAAAATGGTCAAGTATGGCGTCATCACGACGAGAGCGTTGATAGAAATACATTTTATGGAATTCACTCACCTTCAAGTTTTAATGTTTTATTAAATAACGAGCCTAGTTTAGTTAAAGTTTTT
>Ga0208158_1000582_pt1 | contig 12693 bp, 16 predicted proteins | sample 8_EtaG_FD_184081 | JGI IMG/M metagenome (GOLD analysis project Ga0208158, IMG submission 184081) | Marine viral communities from the Subarctic Pacific Ocean - 8_ETSP_OMZ_AT15162 metaG (SPAdes) (version 2) | ecosystem: Environmental > Aquatic > Marine > Oceanic | place: Pacific Ocean | collected...
TTTACAAGATTAGTGGATTAAGAAGTGATACCTATAAACAAGGAGATGAACACGGGAACAATATGGTGCCTTGGGCGTGGGATACATTTGGTGCCGATTCATTTTTCGGTCAATCAATTACGCACTGGATGCCAATACCACCACTAAAATATGAAGAGATAATAAATAATGTTTTAGATAGTGAAGAAAATCAAAAACACCATGAATCATTTATGAAGGACTTTGAAGATACATTAATGTTTGGAGAAATACTAAAAGAAGATGCTCCTGATGCTGAAGAAGTGGAATTAAGAAAAGCCATGGAGTATTCTCTTAGAAGAAATAGTATTTCTATATGTCAATTTATGGAAATATTAACCATTGACAATGTTGAAGAAGCTAAAAAATATCTGAGTAATCTATTAAAACCAAAAGAAGATGAGTGAAACAGAATTAATATTATTAATAAGTCATATAGGATTCATTTTATGGTTCTATGTAGGATATAGATTTGGGAAAACTAAAACTAAAAGAAGATGAATGTACAGTAGATGTAATTTGCCATATATTAAAAAACTTAACTTTGTAAGAAAAACAATATGAAACACCTTCACCCCCTTTTTCACCCCCTTTTTACCTCCTTATGTTTGGTAATGATAATAGGATGTAGTAAGTACCAGGTTGTAAGTAAAATACAACCTCAATTATATCATCTGCATGACCCTAAGAAAAAAGATGCAGAAATTATAATGACTAAAGACAGTTTAATCATTGGTAAATTTTACAAATTAAAAGACATCAATATTATAGATAGCCCATACTATTCTAGACCAAAACTAAAAAGCAGATGATAGAATTAGTGGAAGGGTTGTTTTATATGTGGTTAGTTATAATGTTAGTATCCTCACTTATAATAGGAATTAAAGAAGCAATACAAGATGAACAAGACAAAAATAGAAAGCCTAAGTAAACTCGCCATGAGTAAACTTAACCACGGATCCCAAAAAGAAAAGACATACGCTATAGGTATGCTAAAAGTAATTGGCCATGTTAGAGAGCTGATAAAAAACGAAAAAGATGATGAGAAGTTGTTGACAACTATAAAGAGATTGTTTGAATAACTTGTTTATTAATTATTTTTTAAGTATATTTGAAGAATGGAGAGAACTAAAGATATAGCTCACGAAATGCTATACGATTATAATACAATTCAATTAAAAATTCAACACGAAATGATCAATTACACACTAATGGAAGAGCTGGTTGACAAAGCAACAACCACTTGCAGGGTTACTCCTGAAGAAATGTTTGCTGACAACAGAGAATCACACGTAGTAGAAGCTCGCTACATTTTTTATATGCTATGTAAACTCAATAATGTTGGTCCTACTGAGATTAAGAGATACATGAAAAGCAAGCATCACAACGTAACACACAGCACCGTAATTCACGGACAAAAGAAAGCACTTGAATATGCACAGGATTATCCTCCAGTTGAAAAGCTATTCAAATTGTACGAACACTCAAATTCATAAACTATGACGACAAAAAAAGAAGAACTAACGTTTATAACGTTAGCCTCAATTGACGTGTCTAAAAAAGTAGACACAAAAAATGGACTTAGCTATTTGCCTTGGGCTCAAGCTTGGGGAATTGTTAAACAAAAATATCCCGGTGCCCAATATGAAGTAACTGAATATGAAGACGGTAGACCCTATCTCCATGACGAGTACTTAGGGTATATGGTGTCAACCTCAGTAAGTATAGCAGGCGAAACCTTATGTATGCATTTACCAGTTATGGATAATGCGCACAAAGCTATGAAGCACGAACCTTATACCTATAAAGTAAAGGATTGGAACGCTAGTCGGTTAAAAGGATCTAATGTTTACATAGACAAACACGTAGCTCCTGCCACTATGTTTGACATTAATAAGGCTATTATGAGGTGCTTAGTTAAGAACTTGGCTTTATTTGGTTTAGGTCTTTCATTATACACTGGGGACGATATAATAGATTCACCTGAAGAGGTTATTCCACCCCCAACACCAACACCTAAGCCCGCACCTAAAAAACCAAAAAGGGATTTGATTGAGCTTACAACAGATGGAGAAAATTGGAAAAAAGTTATGTTGTATATCGCTGACAACAAAGACCTTACGTTAACTCAAGTAGGAAAGAAGTTGGGTTTGAAGTACAGAATTTCCCCAGCTGTAAAGAAAGAAATAGGAGAGAAGATTAAATCATTAAAAAACACTAAGGATGGAGAAAAGTAAATCACTATACCACATAGCAGCCGAGTATGAGGAGTTGATGCAGCAAATCGAAAATGCTGAAGGAGAAATTACTGATGAGGTAAGTGAGGAGTTAGCCATCAATGAGAAACAACTTCAATCTAAGTCAATAGCCTACTTGTCTGTTATTAGCACCAAGGAAGTGTTGACTATTAAAATAGACGAAGAAATACGCAGATTACAAGCATTAAAAAAGCATCAAACTAAAGTGATTAAAACACTGAAGGAGAGGCTTTTAGATGCAGTTAACTTATTTGGACCTTTTGAGGTGGGGCTAACTAAATTTAGCACTCGAAAAAGTGAGTCAGTAGAAGTAGAGGATTTAGATTCTCTACCTGGTGAGTACAAAGTAATCAAGATAACCGAACAACCCCATAAATCAAACATCAAAAAAGCTTTAAAAAGCGGGATACACCTAAAGGGGTGTACCTTAAAACAAAATAATAACCTAAAAATAAATTAACATTATGAGCACAGAGAAAATTTTCGCAAACGGATTTGTATTTAAAAGACAAGATAATGCACCTGACTTTGTTATTGGTAGCTTAAGCTGCAAAAGTGACGAAGCTATTGCTTTTCTTAAGAACCATACTAAGCCTGATGGTTGGGTCAACTTATCAATCAAGAGATCAAAAGCTGGTAAGGCTTATATAGAGTTAGACACTTGGGAGCCTAAGCAACGACAGTCAGAAGAACCTCAACCACCAGTGGGTGGGGAGCAAGAGAGTTTTGAGAATGAGGACCCAGCTGATTTGCCGTTTTAAATAATGTTGAGCTGACTCCCTTTAGTTTGTTAGATGGATAGGGGTATTTATGTTACACATTCTATATAGTCAGCTCTTCTTATTGGTGGTTAGTGGGACCATATTAACCTTAATTAAATACAGAATGTTCAGTCATCCAAGTATTAAGCCATAAATTGGGAGAGTGTGGTAGTTGTGAGGCCCACGCGGATTTTATCAACTTTTGTTTGTTCCGTCATAGCTCTCCCTTTTTAATAAAAAAAGAAATGTTGAAATGTTACAAAAAATCTCATATTCATTTTTATTTTTATTTATATTTAAAACACAATTATACTATGTGTGTGCGCGTAATTTATAACACAGTAACATACATTATTGAGAATCAGTTAGTTAGGTGTTAATTCATAACACGAAACCAACACAAATACACGAAAAGCAACATGGAAATCACTATTTTTAAGAGTATTAAGGATACTGCCGTACCCTTTTATCGCGGGTTGGAAGTAATATTGCTCAGAATAAAAGAGGGAAATTCTAAAGAGTTGGTAGAAAACATTAGGCAAGAAAAAGAAAAAGAGACACGAAATAAATTAAAACAAGAACTTCCTGCAATATGTTTTTCAGGCAAATTTAACAAGCGAGAGGATAAAGCGATAGATCTACATAGCGGTGTTATTTGTTTAGACTTTGATGATTTCAAAACTAAGAAAGATCTTAAAACTAAGCGTTTAGAATTAAAGAAGGACATTTATACACGTGCGCTCTTTACTTCACCAAGTGGTAATGGCTTAAAAGTATTGGTCTGTATTCCTCCTAAAGTAGAAAATCACAAGAAATACTTTCTTTCTTTACAAGATTACTACAACTGTCCTGAGTTTGACAAAAGCTGTAAGAACGTTTCTAGGGTTTGTTATGAAAGTTACGACCCTCAGCTATATTACAACCCTGACAGCCAACTATATGAGAGCACGGACACCGTGAGCTATGAACAGTATGAGTATAAAATTGATGCTCCTACACTAATAATAAAAGAGCAAGATGTTATTGTACCAAGATTAAAGAAGTGGTGGGAAGCTAAGTATGGTATGATTGAAGGTGAGCGCAACAACAATATCTACATATTAGCTGCCGCGTTAAACGATTTCGGTGTAGATAAGAGTTTTGCTAGTTATGTAATGGGTGAGTATATCGGCAATGGGTTTTCTCAAAGTGAGATGAACACCACTATTAATAGTGCTTATAAAAACTCAGCTAATTTTAACACTAAGTATTTTGAAGATACACAAGCCATTGACAATGTAAGGTCAGACTTAAAGTGTGGTATACCTAAAAAGAAAATTAGATCTCAGTTAACTGATTCAGGGTTTGACTCTGAAGAAGTAGACGCAGTACTCAAGCAAGAAGAGGAGATGATAGAGAAGTCAGATTTTTGGTACAAATCTGATAGAGGAGTAATTAAGATAATTCCTTTTAAGTTTAAGGAGTTTTTATCTGATCACGGTTTTTATAAATATCAGCCACCAGGAAGTAATAACTACATCTTTATTCATATTAAGTCTAATCGTATAGACAACACCAATGAAGATAAGATGAAAGATTATATTCTTAACTACTTGTCTCAGTTGGAGGATCTATCTATATACAACCACTTTGCTGACAAGACTAGATATTTTAAAGAGGACTTTCTCTCTTTACTTCCCTATAATGAGGTTTCGTTTAAAGAAGACACCGCAGAAGAGTCTTATATATATTTTGAAAATGTAGCTATTAGAATAACTAAGAATGGTGTAGACCAAATAGAGTATGATGACTTAGATGGATATGTTTGGAAAGACCAAGTAATATCTCGTGACTTTCATTTTTGTGATGACACGGATTGTGATTACAGGAAATTTATATACAATATTAGTGAACACCAAAAACAACGTATAAAAGCGGTAGAGAGTACCATAGGTTTTCTTCTTCATGGATATAAGAACATGGGTTACTGTCCAGCTGTTATTATAAATGATGAGGTTATATCAGATGACCCTGAAGGTGGAACAGGTAAGGGACTATTTGTACAAGGTATTGCACAATTAAAAAAGATGGTTACTATAGATGGTAAGGCATTTTACTTTGAAAGGTCGTTTGCTTATCAGCTAGTATCTGCTGATACTCAGATACTTACCTTTGATGATGTTAAAAAGAACTTTGAGTTTGAGCGTTTATTTAGTGTCATTACAGAGGGTATTACTTTAGAGAAGAAAAACAAGGATGCTATACGTATCCCATTTGCAACATCACCTAAAGTGGTGATCACTACCAATTATGCAATAAAAGGTAAGGGTAACTCATACGAAAGACGTAAGTGGGAGTTAGAGTTTTATGCTCATTACTCAAAAGAATTTACACCCTATGATGAGTTTAAGCGTTTATTCTTTACTGGATGGGATGAAGCTGAGTGGTGTAAGTTTGACAACTATATGGTTAACTGCTTACAGAACTACTTACGAACAGGGTTTATTACTGCACCGTTTAAAAACCTGAAGGACAGGAAGTTTGAAGCAGAAACCTGTAGAGAGTTTGTTATGTTTCTACAAGAGAATCATACTTATATTCCTTTTGATGTACAGATAAAAAGTAATTCATTAAGGTTGTTATTTATTGAGCAGAACCCTGACTTTAGCAAGCTCTCACACAGTAAATGGAATAAATGGATGAGAATAGGAGCTAAGTATTTAACAAAACAAGAGGCCAGAGAAGGTCGGAACTCCGAGGGTATATGGTTTATATTTAAAGAACCTATAACCCAAACAAAAATGGAATTAGGAGATGAAAACAGTTAATAGTTTAAGTGGCGGTAAATCTTCAAGCTACATCGCTATACACTACCCAAGCGACTACAATGTTTTTAGCTTAGTGAGAACAAATGACACAAGTTGTCTGTATCCGGATGCAAAAGTAAGGCAAATTGTAAGCGACTTAATCGGTTGCGATTTTGTAGGAACAACAGAACAAGATGCTATAATTAGGATTATGCTTGAATTGTCTGAAAAAATAAACATTGATTGGATTACAGGAGAAGCTTTTGAAGATATAATAAACGGTAGTTGGAACAAAGGTAAAAACGGAAGTCACTATCTACCTAATCAAATGGTGAGATATTGCACAACGCATCTTAAAATGTATCCTATTTTTAAATATTGGAAACAAAACATAAATGAGGTTTGTGAAATGCGCATAGGATTTAGAAAAGGCGAAGAACGTAGGCAACAAAATATGTTAGCAAAACTAAATAAAAACGGAAACGAAGAAATAAAAATTGTTGTAGGTAAAAAAGGCCAACGTAATAAATGGGGAATGGTAGAATGGAGAAAGCCAAGCTTTCCATTAATTGACAATAATATAGACTCAAAAGCAGTAAATAAGTATTGGTCAGAAAACAAAGAAATTAACTTTCCAACAGGTTACTACAATAATTGTGTAGGGTGCTTTCACAGGTCTCCTTTATTCTTAAATAAAATGTATCAAGAACATCCTAACAAAATAAAATGGTTTGCAAAACAGGAAGAAATAAACGCGCCAAATACATTTAGAAAAGATGTTAATTTTAAACAAATAATGAATTTTGCACCACAACAAGAAATGGACTTCGGAGATTTTAGCGACTGTGATAGTGGATATTGTGGATTATAAAATTAAACTAACATGAAGTTTAGAGATTATCAATCAAGTATTATATATAAAGGAACAGAAATTTTAGAAAATCATGGCTTATTGTATTTAGCCATGGAAGTACGAACAGGAAAAACATTAACCTCATTAGGGATATGTGACTTAATAGGAGCAGAAAGAGTGTTATTCATTACTAAGAAAAAAGCCATCAGCAGTATTGAGCATGATTATCATTTGTTGAATCCTAATTTTGACATTAAGGTAATCAACTATGAAAGTGTACATAAAATTGATTTAGGTTTTTATCCTGACGTTATTATTGCAGACGAAGCTCATTCATTAGGGGCTTTTGCAAAACCTTCAAAAAGAGCAAAGCAATTAAAAGCCGACCTCAATACTTGGGGATCTAAGTTAATTTTAATGTCAGGTACACCCACTCCTGAAAGTTTTTCTCAGATGTATCATCAAGTGTATGGTCATAAAAACAATCCATTTCGAGGGTACAAAAACTTTTATAGATGGGCTGATGATTATGTGGTAAAGCAAATTAGATACCTAGGGACTCACAATTCTACTGACTATTCTCATGCTAAAACCAACAAGGTTATAGAAGCCATGAAGCCATATACCATAAACTACACTCAACAAGAAGCTGGTTTCAAGTCTACTATTGATGAAGAGGTGTTAACAGTTAAAATGAAAGACATTACTTACAGTCTATGTAATACTTTACGAAGTGACAAAGTTATTGAGGGCACTAACCAAACCATATTAGCCGACACTGGTGTAAAGCTTATGGGTAAGCTACACCAAATGTATTCAGGTACCGTTATTTTTGAGTCTGGAGAGTCTACAATTTTAGACCTATCGAAGGCAGAATTCATTAAGAATCGTTTCGCAAATAAAAAGATAGGAATTTTTTATAAATTTAAGGAAGAGTTAAAAGCTCTTAAGCAAGTGTTTGGTGATCAATTAGTTACAGAGTTGGTAGACTTTGACAACAACCCTGACGCTAATATTGCCCTACAAATTGTGAGTGGTAGAGAAGGTATATCGTTACGTAAGGCGGACCATATTGTTTACTACAACATTGACTTTAGCGCTACGAGTTATTGGCAAAGTAGAGACAGAATGACTACAAAAGATAGATTGTATAATAAAATATATTGGGTATTTGCTGAAGGGGGTATTGAACAAAAGATATACCGAGCTGTAAACCAAAAGAAAGACTATACGTTAAAGCATTTTAGAAACGATTTTAATATATAATGGGAGATTTAAGCAAAAATTACGAAAGGGATGTTATTATAAAATTAGCTGATGACATATCATTTAGATTATTAGGCACAAGAAGCCACGCTGATTATGGTTGGCTAGTAGATAAATTACAAGACTTAAGTAATGATGTTATAGATAACCACATAATGCAATTACCTGAATGAAAGAACAAGACATACAAGCCAAACGAATAAAGCAGCTCGAAGCTGAAGGCTACTATGTCTTAAAGTTAATAAACACGAACAAGAATGGAATACCAGATCTGGTGGCTATACCCCCTGACTCAGGTGTGTTATTCTCTGAAGTAAAAAAACCAAATGGAAGATTGTCAAAATTACAAAAGTACAGAATCAAAGAGTTACAAAAACATGGATGTAAAACAGAAGTATATCGAGGCACCTAAAAAAATAACGCTATCTATAGAATTTATAGATCAATTAGAAAAGAACGAACTTGTTAAGTGGGAGACCATTATAGCTATGGTAGAACGACTAAATAATCGAATAGAGGAAGCTACTTCTCTAGGGCATGTTTTTCACACCGATACCGAAACAGTCTTTATTGAGTTTTATTTTGAAATGAGACCCAATCGAGAGTATTTGATAGATTATATGCAAATAATTTCATCGGATAGATATTTAGATTTAATTTTGGAAGATCGGAAAATTATTTTAACTAAAGAAAAACAGCGATGGGTACGTTAACACATTATCAAGCACAAAACATAGCCTTGTTTGTAATCAAAGGTATGTCGTTAAGAGAAATTGCCGAAATGTATGACGTCCCTTACAAGCAAGTATGTCAAATGTTTAGTATACAAAAGGAGAGGCACCTACGGGTTCCTCTCTTCTTTAGTAGTAAAACCGATCCTTATTATACAAATGAAGAGGATTATGGAAATCTTCCTACCTACACGTGGGAGGATTTATGTGATGAAGAAAAAAAATTATTAGAGAAAAAAGAGCCTGATGTCTGACCGACAGGACAAAATAATACACATATCTTACATTAACTCTCTAATGCGAGAGATTAACGGCCTTACTGACGACATATACGAAGATTTGGTAGATCAAGATGTCCGAGGTCTTCACGATAGCGCAAATGCGCTTATAATCACTTTAAAAGACGTTATCAAGTCCCACGACCTACCTAAAGAGTAATTTTATTCTTTGAGGTCGTATCCTATATTTTTCTTGACATAATCATAAGCCGCTGCTTCATTTTCGTCAATTTGTTTGTACTTACTTCCTGTTATTTCTTTATAGATCCAATTATTGGTCTCCCAATTGTCTTCTGGCTTATCTTTAATGTTTAGCGCGTATTTCCAAAAACCCGATTCATCTTTACTCATAATTGCTTCCATAGACTCTTTAAAGTTTCCTTTGCCTATGAAGTCGGATATTATGTTAAATGGTTCCTTAAAGCGTTCAAGTTTTTCAATAGCTTCGGATTGTTTATCTATTTTAGCTTGTTCTATTAGTTTTTCCCCTTCATCAACACCAGCCTCATCTAAAGCTCTTTGAGTCTTTTCTCGTTCTTTTAACATAACGTTTTTAGCTTCCTCTATTTTTCCTTCATTGTATAAGTTGTATACCTCATCAAACATCTCTTTACTTAAAAAGTCGCCATATTTTCCACCGCTAGATTCTAGCCCAAGTTCATTAGCTAAACTTTTTCGTATTTCTTCTTTACTGTCTTGATTGTATGATATATAAGAACCTGTTGTTGCCCATTGTTTTTGCAGATACTTCATTAGAGGCACATTATTAAATACACCCTTTCCTTCTAACTCATTAAGAATGCCATTGGCTAACATTCCGACAACGCCTAATCCGTCTAAATTAGCTTTTACTATTCCTGAAGCAGCCTCATACCTGGTTCTGTCTTTGGTTTCGTCACTAGCCTCAGAAAGCCCCATGACGTCCGCTAAATATCCCGTGTTTACAGCAGTAAAGGTGGCGCTAGCGGTCAACATGTTTAATACACCTATTAATGCGTGAGTTAATTTAGGCTTACTAACCGACTCTGGATCTTTCATAGCTTGCTGAATAGTACTAGTGTGAACCCTCAGCCTATTAATGTATGCCATTTGAGAAGATTTGTATGTAGTAACTAAACTCTTTCCTATTGCACTTTCAGCCAAGCTACTTTGTGTCCATTTTTCGCCACTTTGTTGAACCTCGTTGTATTTTCTAAAAAACTTTCGAGCAGCTAAATCCTCAGCTTCTTCACGTGTGTATTTTTTACCTGTTTCAGGATTTATCTCTTTTAAGTATTTTGCTTTGTACGCTAAAGCAGTTGGTATTCCTAGTCCAAATACACCAGCCGCATCACCAACCAATGTAGATCCCATGGAAATTTTAACGTACAGCCTAGTCATTAATCTAAGGTCCTTCGCGCTAAAACCTTGGATACCTCTCTTACTCAAAACAGCCGATAAAGCTGGGTCAATAGCCCCCGTTCTGTATCTCTCAAGTATTTGAGGACTACTCACAAGGTCGTACATAAATTTTAAGTTTTCGGGACTTAAATTATTTACATCTGCAAACTGTTTTAAAATGGCTTTAGGACCTACTCCATCTTCTACACTGTCAAATAACCATATACTAGTAGAGGCGGCTTGTTTTGGTATGTTTTTTAATTTATTACCAATCATCCACGATATTTGGAGCATATTAAGGGTTTGAAGCATTTGTTCACCCGCAGTAGCTGGTGATGAAGGAGCTAATGAAGCATAAAGTCTATTTACTAATTCTCTATACCCACCTTTACCTAGAGCTTTTTTAATATCTGCTTGTGTTTTAGGGTTAATTAAATCTTGTACATCTTCATAAATATCATAATGTTTATCAGTAAACGTCATGCTCTCCGCCCAAGACCTAGCTTTAGAGGTGGCATTAGAAAACACAACAGCTCCTGCTGTAGACTCGTATTGACCTGTTTCTGGATTCCACTTAAATTGAGCATGTTTGTCAAAAAAGTGACTTACAATAGGGTTTTTGCTTTGTGTGGGGTTATCACTAGTTCGTACTTCTCCATCCGAGGTAATTCCTGTTAAGCCAACTAATTTATCTTCAAAATCTCTACCGCCTCCTTTTGTTCCAGCAGACTCTGTAGGAAGGTATCTAACTTTGTTGCCGTCAGGATCTAATCTTATTTCATCCCAATCTTTATTCATTACCTTCTCATAAACATCTCTAAATCGTTCACTATTTTTTTCATAAAAATCAAACAAACCTTCTGCATATTCGCGTAACGCGGGTTGACTAGCCATATACTCCTCCAACGCTTTTACATCTACACCTGATGCTTTTACTCTAGCAGCTCCTTCAGCTTTATAAGTCATATACATATCTACTATAGCATCATTAGTTACTCGAATTGGCTTTTTTGTTTCAGAATCTAAATAAATAGCTTTTTTAGGACGTAGCATTAGTTTTGTAGACGATACCCCTGCGTCTTTTCTAACCTTTTTAAGCTCCTTACCTAACTCTCTTAAATCTGCAATTTGATCATAACGAGCGTTTATAATGTCTGCTTCAATCTTATCTGCTATCCGAGTTAATTTAGGGAACTTGGCTTTTAAGTTAGCCAACAAGCTTTGTACACTTTGAATAGATCTAAAACCTAAAGGGCTTGCAAAATCGGCAATTGCTCTTAGTTTGGCGTCCGTTTGCTGCTTAGGCTCTCTCGTGTATCCTTTTGACCCTGTAGTTTTTAATCCCTCGCTTTCTAGTAGTTTTACATTTTCTCTACTAATAGCATAAGTCTCACCATCACTTTCTACTATTACATCAGCTCCTGTTTCAGGTGTTTCTATTTTTTCGTAAGCTTCTTCTTGACGATTTCGCTTCTCTAACTTATTAACCGCATCTTTAAGTTTGTCCATACCACTAATGTACTCATCCATGGTAATTTCATTATTATCTACTTGATCCTTAAGTTCGTTAGCTTTTGTGTCGTAAGCATTGTTAATTTCTTCTTGCGTAGGAGGCTCATTTTTAGGCAACTTAATTTCCACATCTCCCGTTACTGTCCTTCCGGTGTTAGGGTTAACATATTCTTCTTGTAACTCTACCGTATACTCACCCTCACTTTCAGTAACCTCAGTGGTGGGGGATTCTGTTTGTTTTTTGTTTTTTACAGCTTCTGCATCAGCTTCTAGTTTTTTGGCTAACTCTTTAAAGGTCTCACTTCCGTATTTATTAAGCTTGGGATTGTTTTCGTTAGTAAGTGGCTCCATACTTAAGTTACCCTCGTTATCTACTCTTCCTTTAACAAACCAACCGTCTTTAGCGAAGTATTTTAAAGGAACCCATTTTCCTTTTGATTCAGGACCAGTTCCCTCTCCTTTAGATTCGTACATTAAGAATTTTTCTCCTGTACCTTCTACTTCAAATTCAAATATTCTTCGACCATCTACAATCCCTAAATCTCTCTTAAACACCACATTAGCATTGTCTGCATCTAATTTTTTTCCTAATTCTGCCGTTTCTTGAATAGCTTTTGGACCCCCTAACATATCTCTAGATGATTCCACCTCTGAATTAATATACGGCTCCAATGCTGGATTCTCTTGAGGGTCTTTAACATCATAAGATGAAAAATCTTCCTCAGTCGCTTGAGGCTCTTCTACTGGTTTTTTCTCTTTAACTCCAGTGGGTTTCTTTTCTTTTACCTCAAAAACGTTCCCGAGCTCATCTACCACTATGTTATCCTCTTTATTACCTTTCTTATAAAGC
>Ga0208158_1000585_pt1 | contig 12670 bp, 16 predicted proteins | sample 8_EtaG_FD_184081 | JGI IMG/M metagenome (GOLD analysis project Ga0208158, IMG submission 184081) | Marine viral communities from the Subarctic Pacific Ocean - 8_ETSP_OMZ_AT15162 metaG (SPAdes) (version 2) | ecosystem: Environmental > Aquatic > Marine > Oceanic | place: Pacific Ocean | collected...
AACAACTGGTGTTTCAACAACAGGTACCTCTACCTCTTTTTTTGTTTCTTGTTTTTTTGCCATAATATAATATATAATAAAATTAATAAAATAAAAGGCCGAGGCCGAAGCCCCGGTCTTTTAAAAATAGTTTACTTCATTAACATAAAGTTGTTAGCACCTTGAGTAACTAAACATCTTTCAGTTAAGAAATGTAGTTGCATTGCATCTAAAGCAGATGTAGCAGCACCAACAGAACCAGTAACCCAAGTTTTCATTCTTCGGTCATCAGTTTGTGAAGCTCTATATCTAACATGTAAGAAAGGACGTTTCATACTAGCACCAACAGTTTGGTCATAAACTGAAGAGGTACCAGCAGGAATCATAACCCCTCTAATAGCAGCAGAACCTGCAACATCATTAATACCACCTCTTGTAGCTTTGTCATTTAAGTATCTGAAGTCAGACTTGTAGAAGTCATAAGAACCTCTTCTGAAACCAGTGAAACCTAAATTTAATGCCATGTCTTCAGAGTTGTCAAATACTCCGTAAGAAGTACCACCAGCTCCGTAAGAATTCATTGAAGCTAACATGTCATCAATAGCTAAGCTAGTTGATCTGTTAACGAACATCATGTATTCTTCAATAGCACCTTGCTTATCAAACTCAGCAAGTATCGCATCAAACTCAGCTAAATCAGTAGCAGCGTTAACACCATTTACACCAGAAGTAACATTACCTCTATCAGTAATAGCATCAAATAAACCTTGCGTACCAACACCAGCGTCAGATGCAGCACCTAAACTAGTATCAACAACAGTAGAGTTGGAACCTCTAACGCTTTCTAGCATTGCCATCTCAATGTAGTCAGTAAATCTAGCTCTTGTATCAGCTTCAGCTTTTAAGTACCATAAGTAACCAGATTGTCCAGCCTCAGTAGAAACTTCTACCCAACCAATTCTAGATGCATCAGATCCTGATACTTCGTAGTAATCTTTCATTATAATTGGTTTGTTAGTGAAAGTTTGGAACTTAGGCTCGTTAGCTGGAGTACGTGAAGTAGCAGCAGCAAAGTTGCCATCGTTGTAAGATGTTCCTTTTGCGTATTCAGAACCAACAACTAATAAAGTTGATCCGCCAGCAGTTGTAGCGTGACCAGCTAAATTAGCTTTATCAAAAGGTTCAACTTGAATCTCAGCTGTATCAGTATCAACAGCTAAACAAGGCGTAACTATACCATCACTTGCAATAAGTACTATATCATTAGTTCTAACACCGTGATCAGCAACAGTAAAACCAGAAGTATTACCATCAATATCACTTGTTACAGTAAACGTACCGTTTGTAGAACCAGATACAGCAACTGTACCTTTTACCGAAATGTGTAACCTACCTTGTTCTGACCAAACAACTTGATCAGCAGTCATAGATTCTTCAGCACTAACCTGCGCTAAAAAACCTGAAATTGTACGAGGTCCAAAAACCTCAGCCTCTTTTTCCATTAAATCTGGAACGTATTGTTGACCCCAACCTGCGTTTGACGCAGATGAAAGATCTAAATAATTTGTAGATAATGTTTGCTTTTGTGGAGCTGGAACACTATTCAAATTATCTCCTGCAGTAATTGCCATAATTTTTTAATTTTAAATTGTTATTTATTGTTTTTAATTTTAAACTTAAAATCAGAAGAATCATTACCTAACACCTTTACTTTTATACCTCCAGCGTCTATAGTTCCATGACTTTGTCTTGGATCCATATTAACGTTTTTAGCTTTAGCTACACTATTTTTCATAGCATCAGCTTTTCCTTGTTCATAAAAGTGTTTTGCAACAGCGTCAGCGTTCATAGCTGTAAATAGAGATTTATGATACCCTTTAGCATCAGACATTTCATTTTTTTCGTTCAAGAACTTCTTGACAAAATTATTTATATCACTTTGAGTATTTTTAATTTCTTCAGTATTATTCACGTTAAATCTATATTTTTTATCCCCAACGTTATATTCAAAGCCTTTAAACTTATCATTAAAAACATTATTTGTTTTCTTTAAAAAATTAGATTTTTGTGATTCTGCTACTTTTTTATTCTCTTCTGACTCTTTGTTATATCTATTAAAGAAATCAACTGCCTTCTGTTGCTCACTCGTGAGTTTTGAACCAGCTTTAATATCTTCATAGTATTTGGACTTTTGCCCGTCCAGATGGGCTCTAGCGTTGGCAACTTGCTCTTTTAACGCTAATTTTTTTCTTCGTATATCTCTTTCTTCATCTTCTTCTTCGTTATAAGAGAACGAATCTTCCATAAGGAAGTTAATTTCTTCGTTATTTAAATGAGGTTTTGTTTGCTTATAATACTCGTATAATAAATTTTGATCATCTAGCTTTGAGTAATCTTGATTAAGCTTTACATAGTCACTTAAATCTCCACCAGTTTCTTCCATAAAGTCCATTAACTTTTGAATATTTTCTGGTAGTGGCTTACCGGTAGCTTCTGCTTCAGCTATAGCTTCTTCAACTTTTTCTTCTACTTCAGCAACTTCTTCTTCTGTTGAATCTTCAGTAATTTCTTCTAAAGCTGTAGTTTCTTGTACTTCTTCTTCCGGTTGTACTTCTTCTTGTTTTTCTGTAGACTCAATTTTTTCAGACTCTTCAACTACTATGCTATCGTCAGTGTTATCTTCTTTAGCTTCATCTTCTTTTAGTGTTGGAGGTTTATTTAAATCTACTTTAATTACGCTATCGTCATCAGCGCTTTCAAATTTTGTTTCATCAACTTGTTCAGTTGCCTCTTGTGTAGTTTCTTCAACTACTTGTTCATCTTTTTCTTCCATAATATAATATAATAATAATTAATAATTTTTACTTAGGGTCAAACGCACCTAAATCAAATCCGCCACCTAGTATATCATTACCTGCAGACTCAAAGTTTTTAGGTGGTTTTCCACTATTTCTTTGTTCAATCATCTCACTTTGTTGAGAGGCTTGAATTTTTGTTCTTTCATCTTTTCTATCTTCTTTCTGTTTTTCTCTTTCTTTCATACCGCTAACCTCTAAATTTTTTAACTGCATACTCATTTCAAACTCTAACTGCATAAGTTGTTTTTTATATTCAACTTCTTGCATCATTTTTTCAGCTTCTAATTTAGCTTTAACTTGTTCTAACTGTAAATCGCTTTGTGTTAACGCTTGGTTCTTTTGAACTTCTATTTGAGCAGCTGCTTGCGCAGCTTGAGTATTAGATTGAGATTGAGCCTGTATATTTTCTAATTGTAACTTTCTATCTCTATCTTGTTTCTTTTTTCTTCTTATTTTCAACATTTGATTAGCTAGCTTTACGTTCTTGATCTCTCTAAGATCAATAGCATCTTCTAGTTCTATATTCTTTTGTTGAAGAGCCATTTGTATGTTATTTTCTAACATAGCTTTTTCTTCTTCATCAGGCATTAAATCTATAAATATTCCAAAATCGTACAAATGTAATTCTGACATCTCTTCCAATGTAGCAACGTTATGAGCTCCGATGGCTTGTATGAAAGCATTTTTTGTTGGTGAGTATTGAATTATATCAGATATTCTAAGAGATAAACACTCTGCTGTTTCTGCTGTTAAAAATAAACCAGCTTGCAAGATATGTCTTGTGGCTGTGTTACTATTAGCAGCTGCTAGCTTCTGAACTCCAACTAAAGCATTTTTATCTGGCATACTACCATCTCTAGCCTCGTTTAAACCGGTTACATCTCTTATCATTTGTAGATAATAATTATACGTACTAATTAAAGCTTGCATTTTATTACCACCTGATCCAGATGTTATTTCTTTAATAGGTACTTTACCAGGATTTATATCACCATCTTGAGTAAATGATCTACCAATAACAGAACCAGTTTGGAAGAACATGTTTAGTGCTTCTTGTGGATTATAATTAGTTCCGTTACCTAAATCAACCTCTGCTAATCCATCTGCATCTAAATAAACACCGTCCGGAACCATTCTTGACATTACTTGCTGTAGTTTTAGATGTGTTAATTGAATCATATCAGCAAAACCAGTTATTCTTTTTACTAAACTTTCTATTTTTCCATTATACATTCTAGGTGCTACAATAGAGTAATTCATTTTAACTTTAGTAAAATCACTTTTAGGACGCATCATATTTTTAGACATTTCCCACTTAAGAAGTTTATCAGTACCTAAAATTATAGCTCCTTCATACAAACACTCTATTGATCTTAGTAATCTTGAATAACCACCTTCCATATTTTCCGGTGGGTTAAACGAATCATCTTTAGGTATTACTTTATCAGCTCCAGTTCCAGTTTCTTTTACTTTATAAACTTCATTCATATAGGTTTTATAATTAAAATATAAAACTTGTATTTTATTATTATCTTCTTTATCAGAACTATATTTATTATGATTATTATTTCTATGATAAGATTTATTTTTCATTATATCCTCAAGATCGCTTTCTGTTAAATGAGGAAACTGTTTAGCTAATTCATTTACTGGAATAGATTTAACCTCACCAACATAATATATGTCTTCAAAATAAGGAGAATCAGTATAAGAATAAACTAAGTTAGCTGGATCAACATAGTCTATAGTAACACCTTCAGAAGTATTAAAATTATTTTTTACAGCTCCAATACCAAGAACCGTTAAATCATAATAAAATCTTTTCTTTATAAGTTCATAATTATTACCTTCCATTAAAACACTTAACGCTTGTTCTTCTGCTAGCTCTACAGCTTGCTTGTAGCTAAGCTGCATGTGTAATCCTAATTCTTCTTCTGTTTCAGGTAGTATCTCAGGATTATTTTCAGTTAAATTAATACCGAAAGCTTGTTTAGCGAAAGCATCTAATTCTTTAGATCTCATATCTGCTAGAATAGATTCCATGTATTGTGTTCTTTTAGCTACTCCATATTGATCTTGTGAAAATGCTTTTATATCATATGTTCTTTCAGCTATACCATTAACAACTATATCAACAAATTTAGGAATAATTGGAACAGGTGTCCAGTCTAAATTTAAATAGGACAAATCACCGTTTATAGATAACTCATCCTTATACTTTTGTATCGACTGTTCGCCTCTAGCATATAATCTTAGGTTATGAAAGTTATTCATATTGTTTCTATACCTATTATTATTATAATCATTATTAAACCACTCAGTCTCTATAGCTTTAGCTACTTTTAAACCATAATCATAACTAAGCTTCTCAGCATCACTTACGGTTTGACTAGGAAAATAGCTGTTACTAGAATATGCCATATTTATTTTATTATTTGTGAATTAAATCCAGTATTACTATACTTGGAAATGTTTATATTTAGTTTTGATTTCTCAACTTTTGCGTTTGGTCTATATAAATGTCTATTATTTGCCATTATAGCTAAACCAGAACTTATAGAGGCATCAAATTTAGTTCTTTTATTTATATCAAATTTTGCCCAATCATTTAATAAAGCGTTAAAATATAAATCACCAAAGCTACCATCTTGCTTCATACCAACATGATCTTGTATATACATTTCAATAGCTGCCGCGTGAGCTTGTTTAATATCTTCACTTGAGTTTGGTATTCCACCTACCTCTTTTTCTGCTACTGATAGTTTATTCCAGACTTTATCTGGCCTATTCATACTAAAACCTCTATAACCTCTTCTTCTTAAATAGTATAATAACCTAGGTTTATTATTTTCTGCTAATATAGGCATTCCATAAAAAACTAATGCCATCAACACGTCTTCAAAAAATATTTCAGCCGTAGGTGGTCTTGATAAGTACTCTAAAAAGAAGCTATTCGCAGGAGCGTCCTCCATACTAAACCTGGTTAAGCCGTGTAATGCTCCTTTAGATCCTTCTCCATCTACGGTTCCTGATATATCATACGAGTCACAACCAAATGCTCCCATGTGTTCATTACCAGGATATTTAATACCATTTTTAAGTACCACTCTATTTTGTAATTGCTGAGGTGGAACCCAGCTAACTTTAAACCTGCCTTTTGGATCTGGATAAAAAATTACTTGTGAATCTTTAACACCGTTAACCCATTGAAAATTACCAGTTGTAATACCTAGCGTTCTAGACATTTCTTCGTTATAATCTATTTGTTCGTATATTTTTACAAGATTAAATATACTGTTTTTTGTTTCGTCTCTAAAAGCGTGCTCTTCAGTTCTTGGAAACTGACGATAAAATTCATTTAAAGCATCTTGATCGTCTTTCAAACCATCAGCTTCATTTTGCCAGCTATCTATTACACCTATATCTATTAATTCGCCGTCAGGTGCGAAGACATCGACATCAGGAGTATTAAAGACTGGAACTCCATACTCGTCAATAAATCCTTCGTAGTTCCATTCCATTGGGATAAACAAAGAGTAGAGACCAGACTTAGTCTGACCATTTCTATTTCTTCTCGTGACATCTGACGCTCTGTATAGTTTTTTGAAATTTTCACCACCTTTATCTAATGCGTTTGAAGTAGAGCCCATCATACATTTACCAATAATTCTACTACCTAATCGTAAACATGTTTTTGTAACTCTCCAGTTGTTTAAAATATTATCGGGTCTCTCCCATTTGCCACTTTCATCATGTACTAGTAAATTTAGTTTTTCACCATCATAACTATTATCTCCAGTATTTTTCCAATCAATAGTTGTGTCTAATCCTTCTAATTCTTCTAACTTTTCATTAGAAGTTATTTTTTTACGAGTAAATTTACTTGCTGGTACTCTATACGCTAACTCTGTCTTAGGACGATCCATACCATCTTGAATAGGTTTAAAAAAGAAAGGATAGTTTATGCTTATCGGAACTACTTTATCAGTAAACATCTTTTTAGCATCTGCACCTGTTTTAGATAAGATCCCATATCTACTATCACTTGCAAGAGTAGCTAAATTAACTGTTTCAGCAGATGACATGAACGAAAAGCCTGATCTTCTGTTCTTTAAGTAACACATCCCATAACATCTTTTATCAGCTTTACAAGCTTCCCAAAATATATAGAACAATCTATTTGCTTCTCTAAAATCAGGCGCTCCAACATCTATTTTACTCCATTGAAGATACATATAATGTGTTCCCGCTATATACGTTGGCTTACCATTATTCATAAACCAGAAGCCTTCATCTCTTCTTTTAAACTCCTCGTCTATATAATCAAACCATTGTTCTTTTGATTCTTCTGGATAGCTCCTCCAATCAAATATATTTTTAAGACGTGATAATTCTTTTGGTTGTTCTATTCTTGACCACTTATCCTTTTGCAATTTATGTACTTGCACGGGCATAGATGGTAAAGCAATTTTAAGATTTTGAATTTCATATATTTCTCCTATTTTACCTGTTTTAGATATAACAACCACATCATGCTCTTTGTTATATCCATATTTCCATTTTTTACCACGATTCATTCTAGTAATCGTAGTTTTTTTAATGGGTTCTATTATATTAACTAAACTTTGATCGTACATTACTTAGATCTACCTTCTGCGAATCCTTTAAAGACTTTTTCCTTTCTCTTTTCAGATGTTTTACCCTCGAGTAAGTTTTGTTCTTCTTGTATTCTGTTAAGTATTTCAAATGCGTCAAATATAGCTAGTTTTTTAGTAGCTGCCGCGTTTTTTAATCTATCAGCCGATACATCATCTTCAGTATTAGTAATAATTTTTTCTTCTGCAACCTTAATTAGCTCATCAACTGCTTTGCGCCCAGCTAGGATTATATTCTTCTTCGTCTCCTTGATATTCATATTTAATTGTAATAAATTTAGATAAAACTCTATATAGTCTTTCACCATCAATAACAAACTCATACTCACTATTTGGTGTAAAGCCTACAATATCGTTTACGTTTACAGTACCATCAGAATATTTAACAATACCTTGTAAAGGTTTTTCTTGTTCAATATTAAATTGATCTGTAGCTTTTAAAGGTTTAACCCAGCAATAACCTTTTGGTGTTTTCCACTCCCAATATCTTTTGTATAAAAATATTTGATCTTGGTTTATAAAATAAGTAGATTCATTAAAATAGCTTTTACTATTTTTTTCTATACCTTTTACATTATGCCATCTACGAAAAACATTATGATGAACTATAACGTCATCTCCAGCTTGTATATCTGTTTCACCAATAATTGGAGTTGATATTACACTTGCTTTTCTATTTATATATTGATGATTAAATATTTCAGTATTAAGTATTAATTCTGAATCACCAACTTTTTTAGTATTGTTATATCTTTTTCCTATTGGTGTTACAACAAAGTTGTAAACGCTTTTCATTAGTATTCTAAGTTATATTCTACAGATACAGCCATGTTTTTATTAAAGTCTTTCCAAGGTAGTACATCTTTTTTCTTTTTAATATAAATAGAAAATTTATCTTCTTCTTCTAATATATCACAAATAGTGTGACCACCATAAACCTCTTGACCAACAGCATAATGCATGGCATCGTTCTTATAGTCTTTACCTATACTAATCTTTCTTATTAACTTCGCCATTTTCTTTTGGATAATTTATAGTTCCATCTTGAATATTAATATCATAAGTACCATAATCTTTTTCAAACTCAATTTGTAATGATGTTAAATCTTCTCTTAACACAGCTACGTTATGAATTAATTCATGTTTTTTAACCTCCATAGAACCTATTTCTAATTGAGATCTATTTATAGAATTAACTGTATCTTGAACTTTTTTTAATTGTTCTTCTGTTACTTTTTCAGGTTTAATACCTTTTAATTTATTAATTATCCTACTTGTACTTTTTTTCTTTTTTAATTTTGTTTTTGTCATTTGATTTAATTTAATTTAATTTATTATTTAATAAGTTTGTGTTTCTAAATAACTATACATATCTTTTCTTTCAAATTCTGTTATAGCTGTACCATTGTATATCAAAATATCTTTTACAAAAGCATCTAAACTTTTTGAATCATCACTTTCAGCGCCTATCATAGACAGTGTTAGCTCATCGCTATCTGTGTTACTGTGACCAGACGCCCAGTCTATTTCAGAGCCATTGGATGGTTTTACGTATATATTTAAAACTCCATCCGATCCACTGCTTCTAACAAATATTATAGTAGAATAAACACTAGTTGAAATAGTATTTGATCCGTCGTTAAAGTTGTTATTACCAGCACCACCAATTTTAGCTCTAATATTAGCGTTACTACCAAATCTTAAAAAGTCATTTGAACCATCACTTATTAGTACATCTGTACTAAAGGTAATAGGTTTTAATCTAAATATAATAGTAAAATCTGTATTTTCAGCTATTGTTACAGTAGTAAACGTCATATCAGCTGTATTATCGAATTTCAAAGCGCCAAGCTCATCTACTTCCCAATGCGGTTTATCATCTGCTGTTCCCTGTCTGGCGTCAGCTCCTCCAGTTTGATCTACCCATCTATTGATTTGATCTCCGTCAGCCATATTACCTGCGTCCGTAGTGTGGTCTACAGTAGTACCACTAGCATCAGCGTTAGCTCGTATACCAGTATTACATTTAAACCATCTAACTAAATTATTTATATCGTCTGGAGAAAATGGTTTTTCAAATGTAGTTACAGTGCTTCCTAATCCTAACATTAAGCTCTGTTTCTGTAATCTGGTCTTGGAGCTACATAAACTATAGCCGATCCAGAATTTAACTCTACATTGTCCCACATACCGTAAATAGTAATACCTTTTGGAAATGCATCTGAAGTTGTTATTGGATCAGCATCTTCGTTAGTTTCAGCTGTGGTGTCAGCTGCAGCAGCGTTCCAATGACTATCTATAGCTAACACATCAGTACCTACAAAAGCGGTATCACCCATACCCATTTTAACACCACCATCAAGAGATTCTAGAGCTTGAAAAGTTACTTCTGTTATCATTGTAATAGCGCAAACATAATATTTAGCTGTTGATGCAGTTAAAAGAAGTTTAGCGCCATCACCTTTTAAAAATGTAGATCCAAATTGACCAAAGCCATAAGCTACATCTGTTGAATTTTGTCCCATAATTTTATTTTTTTACTTTTTCTAATGATCGTCCACCAAAGTAAGCGCCGATCACTGTTATTAATACTAATTGAAGTAAATCAACCCATGATGATTTAACTTCAAAACTTAATGCACCTGCATCTATAAATATTAATAGCATGGTGCATACTATTAAAAATATTAATACCAATGGCCTAACATTTTTACTAAGCCATGAATCTGATTTTAAATCTACTTGCCATCTTGCTGTAATGTTTTTTTCCATTTCAACTTGATAACTAGCAATTAATTCTTTTATTTTTCTTTCTGCCTCGAGCTTTTCTTCAGCAGAAGTGTGTAGGTTGTCTACAACACCACCTATGCCTTTTACAAGATCTGCAGCTCCTCCTGAAAATAGTTTGCCTAACATATTATTTGTTTTTTACTTTTTCAAATGCACTAATACCAAAACATCCTAATGTTACCATAACAAAAGAATTATATATAGTATCGTTAATTTCTAGTTCTCCACCTCCTACATAACCCATGTATATAACAGCAGTACCTAAATCTATAATAGCAAATAATACCATAATAGCAAAAGATATAAAGCCAACTACATTTTTTTCGTTTATATCATTTTTATTTTTAAATAACTTCCACATATTACACTACTGTTTCTGATCCATTGTTAGCATCATCTTCCCAAGGAAAACCATGATCACCGGCTTCTTTCCATTCACCATCAACCTTAATCATATCTTTACCGTTTACAGTTTCTCTAGGAAAAACATCACCATTATAGGTTACGCTATTATCATCATAAGCTAGTTTACCAAGTTTCATATCGGTAGCATGTCTCATTTCGTGATTAATAACTTGTTTATCTTCTTTGCTACCAGGTATTATATTATTATTAATATATATACTACCATCCATATTAGCTTCACCCATGATACCTTCTTCTAATGGCACTCTAATAATAGGTGTACCAGGTACAGAGCCTACTTCTCCAGCTTGTTTACCAAAACGCATTTTTGTTTTGATAATTCCACCAGTAGCATAGTTACCTCTATTTGTTCCTAGTTTAAATCCCATTATCTATCTTTATCTTTAATCATATCATCTATAGCTTTATTGTAAACTTTATCTGTATATGATTTGTTGTTAAAAAATATACTTCTTTCAGATGTAGGTAAGTCTTCTTCACCAAGAAGTATTCTATATATTCTACTTATCATTTGAGAGCACTTAAAAGAAGTTTTAAATACGGAGTACATTATCGTTGTACGATTCCTATGTCTCCAAGTTTCTATCCAACCTTCTCTTTTTAATCTCTCCCATCTTGCTTTATCCCACGAATATGTATAAACTCCGTTGATAAAATCGTTTCGTGTAAATCTTTTTTTACAATCTAAATAAATTAATAATTCTAAATCTGCATCTTTTAACCCGTAAGTTTTACAGACCCACTTTCTAGTGAGCCTGTAATACTTAAGGATATTCATGTCACGCAGATCCTGCGCGGTTAATCTCATTCAAGATTAAGCAGAAGCTACAATTCTAGAAGTAGTAGTTCTTCTAATAGCTACACCAGTAACGTTGTTTATTGGATACTTACTATTAACAGCGTCAAATACAGGAACAGCAACTCCATTAATTTGAGAAGCATTAGCTAAAGCAGCAATGTCTTTAATAACATCAGCTTCTTTACCTTCAGCTACAGTTAAAATAACTAAAGAGTTTTCTAAAGCATCTGTAGCGTCAGATCCTGTAGAGTGTGATGCCGCATGAAACATACCTGTTTCAGCAAAAGTTAATTCTACAGTGTCTTCAGTACCAGTCATACATTGTAACAATGCTAAATCAAAAGCTGCTAAATCTAAATTAGTTCCATCATCAGCAGAACCTACAGAGTCACTATCTACTGCTCCTGATTGAAATACAACAAATTTTTTCATAATTTTTGTTTTTTTTAATTAATAATTTATTTTTGTTTTTAAGTTTAAGGGTTTTGGTTTATGGTTTGGGCTTAATCTACTAGAACAACATCTCTATCTTGAATAACTCTATAAAGAGTATCTTTCCATGATATGTCGTGTCCAGCATGTTTATCGTAATATATCGTGTCACTGTCTTTTAAACCTTCAACTAAATTACCACACGATATTATTTTTGCTTTTATATAACGGTTATCTACATCTGTATCATCCGTCATTATAAGACCAGCAACCTTTTTAGGTTCTGTCTTTATTTTGTCTACTATAATATATCTATTGATTGCTTTCATTCATCCTCATATTTGAAATTACACAATCTGCAGATATAATCGTTGATACTACGCTTACTGCATTTTTAAGAGCAGATTTAGTTACAAGTACTGGATCTATAATACCACTAGCTATCATGTTAACAGGTTTACCAGTTACAACGTTAATACCAGTACCTTCATCAAAATCAATATTTTGTTTTAAGCCAGCATTTTCTAGTATAGTACTGCAAGGCGCTTGAATAGCTTTAAGAATTATCTCTTCACCCACCGCTTCAGCGGAGATTTTTTTAGATGCGTTTAACAGTGCTATTCCACCACCAGGAACTATCCCTTCTTTTAACGCTGCTTTGGTAGCATAAATAGCATCCTCTACTCTATCTTTTTTCTCTTTCATTTCAACTTTAGAGTTAGCGCCTACTT
>Ga0208158_1000588_pt1 | contig 12650 bp, 14 predicted proteins | sample 8_EtaG_FD_184081 | JGI IMG/M metagenome (GOLD analysis project Ga0208158, IMG submission 184081) | Marine viral communities from the Subarctic Pacific Ocean - 8_ETSP_OMZ_AT15162 metaG (SPAdes) (version 2) | ecosystem: Environmental > Aquatic > Marine > Oceanic | place: Pacific Ocean | collected...
GTCTTATAGACAGAGAATTTAGAAAAGCTAAGAAGATTGCTATACAACAACTAAAACATAATAATCCTGAATTAGGAGCACGTCTTGATGAACGGTTGAAAAAACAACTTATAAGCAAGAGTGGTCGCTATAGTCAGATTCAATACTTAGTTAACGAGTTTCCAAAATAGACACCATTCCTAAACATTGATTATCAATGGCAGTTACAACTAAAAAAACATTCCCAGCGGCTAATGGAAGTACAGCTTCTTTTAGTCCAATTGGGATCGAACTGAATAACCATGATGATCTAGATGTATATGTAACTCTTGCAGGTACTACAACGAGAATTCTACAGTTAAGGCAAGCAACTGCTAGTACTGTCCAGAGTTCTCACCCGCAAGTTAACGATACAACTGGATTATATTTCCCTCCCGTAGCGGTTGGGACAAGCCTTACAAACTATACTATCTCTGCTAATAATAATACAATTGTATTCAATGCAAACCTAGCTAGTGGTGCTATAGTATCTTGTGAGAGAAGAACACGAGATGAGTCTGGAGACTATACAAGCTTCTCAGGTGGTAGTACTATTAGATCAAGTGATCTGAATACAGCCTTTGATGAAGTTAAGTTTACAGCACAAGAAGCAAGAAACAAAGCGTTTGATATAGAAAGGAAAACGTTTAGTGAAGATGATAATTTAAGAATATTAGAGGATCAAACTTTAATATTTGAAGGTGCTACAGATGATGGATATGAAACTACTGTTACAGTAACAGATCCCACAGCTGATCGTACTGTCACAATACCTAACCATACAGGTAATGTAGTATTAACTGGATTAGCAGATCAAATTACAGCTACGGAATTAGCAGCTAACTCTGTTGATTCTTCTGAATTAGTAGATGGAAGTATTGATACAAGTCATATTGCAAACTTACAGGTAACAACAGCAAAACTAGGAAACGATGCTGTTACAAATGCAAAGATAGCAGATGACCAGATAGATTCTGAACACTATGTAGCAGCTTCTATTGATACTGAGCATATTGCAGATTCACAGATCACTACTGCTAAGATAGCTGCTAATGCAGTAACTGCAGCTGAACTAGGTACTAACTCTGTAGTTACTACTAAGATTACAGATGGTCATGTTACAACTCCTAAGTTAGCAGATGACGCAGTTACTGGTGCTAAAATAGCAGATGATCAGATTGATTCAAATCATTATGTAGATGGTAGTATAGATACAGCCCACATAGCTAATGCTCAAGTAACAACAGCAAAGATAGCAGCCGACGCTATAACTAATGCTTTGATTGCAGACTTTGCTGTAGATACTGAAAATATACATGGAGACGCAATTACAACTGCTAAGATCGAAGCAGGTGCTGTCCAATCAGCTCAAATAGCAGATAACGCTGTTGATTCAGATCACTATGTAGACGGTAGTATTGATACAGCTCATCTAGCTAACTTACAAGTTACTACAGCTAAGATAGCTAATGATGCAATCACTAATGCTAAAATTGCTGATGATCAGATAGATTCTGAACACTATGTAGATGGTTCTATTGATTTAGCTCATATGTCAGCTAATTCAGTTGACAGTGACCAATATGTAGACGGTAGTGTAGATAGAGTACATTTAGCAGCGGATATTGTAGATGGTACTAAGATTGCTGACGACTCTATTAACTCTGAACATTATGTAGATGGTTCAATAGATACAGCTCACATTGCAAATAGCCAAGTTACAACTGCTAAGTTAGGTGATAACGCTGTTACAACAGCTAAAATTACAGACTTAAATGTTACAACTGCTAAGATAGCAGCTGATGCTATTAATGCTTCTAAAATTGCTGATGATGTTATCAACTCAGAGCACATTGCAGCAGATTCTTTAGACACAGAACACTATGCTGCTGGCTCAGTAGACACTACAGCTTTAGCAAGTGACTCTGTAACTACAGTTAAGATTACAAATGCTAATGTAACTACAAATAAAATTGCAGATAACGCTGTAACAACAGCTAAAATAGCAGATGGAGAACTTAAAACGCTGGCTGGATCAGCTAGTGGAACAGCTTCAATTATTGGTGACAGCTCTAAGACTCTTACTGCTAATATTGATGAACTTAACCTGTTGGATGGGAAGAGTATTATCACGTCAATTAGCGGAAGTGCTACTGATGTGCAACTCCCTACAGCTCAAGCTGTCAATGAAAGAATTGTCACTGTAATGCAGGACTCTGGGGGGTTTGTACCTATAGCTAATGAGGTATCCTTCCCAAATACTAACCCTGATCCCAATGATGACGCAGGTACTATCGTATCTATAGCAGATGCTGGTGGTGTAGTCGTTAATGGGTCTGGTGTAAGTACAACTGGTCGTACATTAGGTGGTACTACTGTCACTATTAATGGTATAGATTCGTCTCTTCACAGCACTACAATAGCTGCTGGTAAGGGGATGTTAGTAGAAACAACTTCTACGTTAAATACATATACATATCATAGACTCGTAGTAGATGAAGCTGGTGTAGCAACTGCTCAGTCATTAGTCTCAGACTTTAATCAGAGATATCGTGTAGCATCAAGTGCTCCTAACTCATCTTTAGATGACGGGGATCTATATTTTGATACTACAAACAACAAGATGAAGGTGTATAATTCCACCACATCTAGTTGGGATGATGTTGCTACTCCTGGTAACTTCTTTATAAATACGATTGCTAGTTCAAGTGGAACAGGTGGTGGTAGTTCAACATTTAATGGATCAGCATATAGGTTCCAATTAAGTAATGCTCCTGCCCTTGGTGCTCCGCAATTATTAGTTTCTATTAATGGAGTCATACAGAAACCTAATAGTGGTACTAGCCAACCAAGTGACGGTTTTGCTTGCGATGGTAATGATATTATCTTTTCTTCTGCTCCTGCATCTAATTCGCCTTTCTTTATAGTTACTATAGGTAGTGCAGTTACTATAGGTACTCCAAGTAATAATACAGTAACAACAGCAATACTTCAAAGTGGTTGTGTAACTACAGCTAAAATAGCAGACGATGCGATTACAGCAGCTAAGATAGCCGATGGAGCTATTGATGCAGCACGTATAGCAACAAATGCAGTTACAGCAGCAGAGCTTGCAGATAATGCAGTTGATTCAGCAGCTATAGCAGCAAATGCTGTGGTAGGTTCTAAGATTGCTTCTGATGCAGTTACAGGTGCTAAGATATCGAACGCATCCGTAACAACAGCTAAGATAGCAGACTCTAATGTAACCACCGCTAAGATAAATGACGGTGCAGTTACCAATGCTAAGTTAGGTAGTGATTGTATAAATGGATCGAAGATAGCTGATAATGCTATTGACTCGGAACACTACACAGACGGAAGTATAGACACAGCTCACATAGCAGCTGACCAAATAACAGGTGCTTTGATTGCAGACGATGCAGTTGGTGCTGAACATATAGAACAGTTAGATGCTGACTTATCTTTTGCAGATAGTGCTAAAGCTAAGTTTGGTACTGGGAATGATCTTGAAATTTTCCATGATGGATCTCATTCTTATATAAAAGATACGTCAGGAACAGGGAATTTATATCTGGATACTAATAATTTAATTATAAGAAATGCTGCAGGTAATGAAACTGCATTAGTTACAGAGGAAAATGGGGCTATTAAACTCTATTACGACAATAGTTCTCGTCTATTTACTTCTGCTGATGGAGGTAATCTTTACGGGAATTGGACGTTAGGGGATAATGGCATATTGAAGATTGGTAATAATGCAGATCTTAAAATCTATCATAATGGATCTCAAAGCTTAATAGATGATGCTGGGACTGGAGCTTTAGTTATCAGGAGCGATAATGCTATTGATATTAAATCTTCTGATGATGAAATGATGGCTGCATTTAATAAAGATGGAGCCGTTAATCTCTACTATAATAATTCAAGAAAATGTGAGACAACTAACAGTGGCTTACGAGTTTATGGTAATTTAGATTTAGAAGATGATGAAAAGATAAGACTTGGTGATGGAGATGATTTTCAACTTTATCATGATGGAAGCCACAACATTCTCTTAGGCGTAAACGGTGCAGATTTTAAAATCAAAGATGCTAGTCATAACTCGGCTATATTTGATACTTCAGCAGGTGTTTATCTTTATTATGATAATATAGAACGTTTCCGTACAACAAGTGCAGGAACCACGATATCAGGTACATGTACTGCAACAGCATTTGCAGGAGACGGATCTAACCTATCAGGTATAGAAGCCTTTGTAACTGGTATGATCCTTCTATGGTCTGGTGCAGAAAATGCTATACCTTCTGGTTTTGTACTATGTAATGGCTCTAATAGCACACCTGACTTAAGAGATAGGTTTGTTGTTGGTGCTGGAAGTACCTACGGTGTAGGTGGTACAGGTGGTAGTGCTAATGTTACGCTATCTGCTAACCAAATAGCAGCTCACGGTCATAGTTTCTCTGCTAATACTGGCAACCAGTCAGCTAATCACTACCATGATTCTGGTAGCTATAATACAAATAATACTGGTGGACATAGCCACAGTGGTAATACTAACAATACTGGTGCTCACTCACATACTTGGGATAGGCAAGATGCTCAGAACGATAATGGATATAGACCTTGGCCAGCAAGTAATAATGACTGCGGACGTACAACAGCTAATACTAGCAACAACGGTAACCATAGCCATAATATAAGTACAAACAATACAGGCAACCATAGCCATAGCTTAGGCGGTAATAGCGGTGGTAACAGCGCAAATCATACTCACTCTGTTAGCGGTAATACTGGAAACTCTGGTAATACAGCTGCTCACGAGAACAGACCACCTTACTATGCTCTTTGCTACATCATGAAAACTTAATTATTAAAGCACCACACCATGAAAAAGATTGACCCTTTAATATATATCAGAAAAAAGGTTCTTGATCCAGATTTTTGTACGCATTGTATTGAAAAGTTTAAAGCAGATGATCGGAAATACACTGGATTAATAGGTGAAGGTATCGTTAACAACGATGTCAAACAATCTACTGATCTTAGTATTACTGGTTTATCTGATTGGAAAGATGAAGATAAATATTTTAAAGAATCTTTAAGTGAACATCTTGAAACATATAGAAATTGGGTTCCTGAAATCTATAAAACTCACGTCACAAATGATGGGGCACATGATACAGGATATCAACTACAGGAAACAAAACCTGGTGGTTTCTATGTGTGGCATCATGATCAAATGGGATTAAGAAGAGTCACTTTTATATGGTATCTTAATGATATAAAAGAAGATGGTTATACAGAATTTAGTAATGGTTTAAAAGTCCAACCTAAAGCAGGTACAATAGTATTATTTCCTGCTTTATGGCCTTGGATTCACAGAGGATTCCCTCCTAAATCTGAAACTAAGTACATTTGTACTGGATGGATTTCTGATGGATCACCTTCACAATAATAAAAATTAAATGGCTTTAACAAAAGTACAAACCGCTGGAATAGCCACAGATGCTGTAGCAACTGCTCACTTAGCTGATAATGCAGTTACTGCAAGTGAGATAGCTGCAAATGCTGTGACTACAGCAAAAATAAATAATGATGCAGTAACAGCAGATAAACTAGCTAACACGTCTGTAACAGCTGGAAGTTATGGTTCAGCCACAGCTATCCCTGCTATTACAGTTGATGCTCAAGGGCGTGTCACAGCTGCATCTACAAATACAGTAAACACCACCACAAATTTAGCAACTACAACAGCAAGTGGTTCTGTAACTGTAACAAGTAGCACAGGAAACAATGCAACAATTAGTGAAGCTACAGGATCTGCTGCTGGAGTTATGTCTGTTGCACATCATGATAAACTAGATGGAATAGAAGCTAGCGCAACAGCAGATCAAAGTAATGCAGAAATCAGAGCAGCAGTAGAAGCAGCAACTGACTCAAACGTATTCACTGACGCAGATCATTCAAAACTTAATGGAATAGAAGCATCAGCGACTGCCGATCAAACAGGTAGTGAAATCCTTTCGTTATTAGCTAGTAATAACATAGGAGCTTCTCATATTGCAGCTAACGCAGTAGGAAGTTCTGAGATTGCAAATGATGCAGTTACCGCTGAGAAATTAGCATCCAATTCTGTAGAGACAGCTAAGATAGCTTCTAATGCAGTGACTGCAGCAAAGATTCCTAATGGCAGTATTGTTGCTGATAAATTAGCATCTAACTGTATATCTACATCAAAGATTAATGATTCTAATGTTACTACAGCTAAGATAGCTAATGGTAATATTACACATGCGAAAATGGCAGATAACTCTGTTGACTCACAGCATTATGTAGATGGTTCTATTGATAGCGAACACCTTGCTAATAATATCGTTACTACAGCAAAGATTCCTGACGATGCAGTAACACAAGCAAAGATAGCTGATGACGCAATAGATTATTCAAGGATACAAGCAAGTAATGCTGGATCTAATGGACAAACTCTTGTCAAAAGATCTGGTACTACAGGTGGAATGACATGGGAAACTATTAGTGCTGACGGTGGTAATGCAGCAACAGTTGATGGAATCGATTCATCTTCATTCTTAAGATCAGATGCTGCTGATACTGCTGGCAGTGATATAACCTTCTCTGGTGGAGCTGGTGCAGTCACGGTAGCAGCCAACAGTGATATTCGACTTCCTCAAGGTAACTGGACAGGCGATGTTAGCAGTGATGCAAAAATACAAGGTCACGCAAACTATCTATATCTTTGTGGTGGTTCAAATGGATTTATATTTAGATATAATGGTTCTAATAGAGTCCTGATTGACTCTGGTGGGCATCTCAAACCTGGTGCAAATAACACTTACGATTGCGGAACTTCAAGTAATCGTTGGAGAAACGTTTATACCAATGACTTAAACTTATCAAATGAAGGTAATGTTAATGATGTTGACGGAACCTGGGGTAACTATACCATTCAAGAGGGAGAAGATGAACTCTTCTTACTTAACCGTCGTAACGGTAAAAAATATAAATTCAATCTTACGGAGGTAAGCTAATGGCTATCATCTGGGCAAGTGGTACTCAATACCACCACAGTAATGTCATCTCTTGGAAGACTGCCGTTACTGGACAACAAGAGACACGATCTAATAACCAAGGTTCTAGTGGTTTCTCTGCTGTATCTGGTTTAAATAGTATTAGTCACAGCATCAGAACTTCTGGAAATCTTGTTATTTGCAGGTTTAGTTGCTGCTGGGGTGGTAATGCTAATACCGATGAAGCTAGAGTCCTCTTTACTTATGATAATAATACTGGACATGGTGGAGCTGTAGGTCATGCAAGCCAAGCATCATCCAGTCAAACAAGAAACAATAGTGTTCATGCTGTAGGTGCTTTCGCTCCCAATGATTTAAACAGTCATACTTATAGAGCTGAATGGATTTCAGCAGAAGGTGGAGCCAGTCAAGTAATAAACAAAACGATAGACCCAAACTTCTGGACACAATGTATCTTTGAAGTAATTGAAGTAGATTCAGATAGTGCTTCTGCTTCAGGCAACCAAGGCAACTCTTACGCAGCACCATGACTTACAAATCAAACGAACTTCTACATGCAGTGGCAGCTCTTGACGCTAATTCTCATTGGAATTATCTGCATGAGGCACAGGAAGAATGTCCAGCAAACGCTGAACAATTCAAAAATATGGGGTATTTCAAAGAAGATGAACGTGTATATAAACATGACTTAGTACCATTTACTTGGGAACAACTAGAAGCTCAACTAGCTAAGTCAAGAACTGCAATTCAATGGGTAGATTTAAGAACAGAAAGAGAAAAAAGGCTAGCTGAAACTGATTGGAAAGCTTTATCCGATGGAACATTATCGGATGAATGGAAAACTTATCGTCAAGCGTTAAGAGATCTACCTGCTAATACCTCTGATCCTGCTAAACCAACTTGGCCTACTAAACCTAATTAATTATGGATATACCTAGAGCTACCCTACCCAAAGCTTTAGATATCCCTCAGATATACTTCAAACCGCCTACTCCAGACGTTCCAGCGTATAAACCTATGGTTATACCACCAGCTGATTTAGAACGTCCTGAAGAAACTAAAGCGGAAGAGACAACAGAACAACCTGAAGCACCTACTTTAAAGCTGCCTGTTATTGATATAGAAATGCCTATACCAGAAACAGCAGTAGTGGTGACAGCAGTAACAACAGCTGTAGTGGCAGTAGCTACTACTTCTGTTACCTCATCTTTATTTGAACCTATTAAAAAGAAAGTTCAAAAACAATTACAAGCTAAAGTCAACAAATGGAAGGAAAACAGGAAGAAAAAAAAGGACTCCTCAGCAAACTCAAAGACGCTGCAGAAGACCAAGAACACCAAATCCAAATCCTCGGAACCTTCGTCAGATTAGGCGTAGTTGTTTGGTCTGGATTTATAATAACAATGAATTATGTTGAGTTACCTATGATAAAGAAAGCTGGGAACTCAGATATCACGTTCGTTGCCAGTGTGTTTACGGGCGCACTTGCTACTTTCGGTTTATCTACTGGTAATAATAATAAAGATAAAGGTACAACAATTAACTGTCCTATGGCAAAGAAAAAAGAAGAATGAAAAGACTATGGTTTCTCTCGCTGTTACTACTTCCAACTGCTGTAAAGGCAGAATTAGTCACCCCACAGTTCACGCAAGGCAGCATGAACTCAACCACAACTACGACCCAAGAGATCGTGGAGGATATAACCATCACGAAATATGGGTCCGTGCTAAATCAATGGTCAGGAGAAAACATAACACATACTTCAGCAAGCTCTGGAGGAATCTTAGATACAGATTCCATCTTCACGATTCATACAGTTGGAGATCCCTTTACGTTAGAAGTGACATCAAGGACAGCAACTCAAGTGTTAGAAACACAAGTAATAGAAAGAGAAATAGACACTACTTCTACTACGGTCTCCTTATCAGTCTTCTCTCAGTAGCACCAGTTCGTGCAGAAGAGGGTGAGACAAATAATACATCTAACCCCGTGGCGGCTGCAACGGGCAATGTGACCAACCAAGCCGTCCAATTTCAAAACAATGGTGCTCCATCCAGACAACATTATGGTCCAAACATAAGCTGTAATGGTAGTACTATGACCTTCTCTCCATTCTATATGGGGAACCATACGAAACCTTGGGATATTAATGAAGATGGTATGTCACCCTCTAGCTATACTATAGCTGAAAACTGGGGTGGTCAAATCAACTTCATGATACCCTTAGATAGAGAAGGTTTAAAACGATGTAGATCTATAGCTAAACAACAACATGAGAAAATGAAATTGAATTATGAGCTAGTTAGAATTGATAACTGCGCTAAACTTCAACAAAAAGGTTTCATGTTACTACCTGGTACACGTGTGTATCATTTATGTAGTGATGTAATTGCTATATCTGCATTTAAAAAAGAAGTTGCTAAGAAATTAGCAGCTAAAAACCCACCACCACCTAAAAAGTGGTATCAAAAACTTAACCCTTTCCAAAAATGATCGTACTACTAAAACCTATTATCTTAGCATTCGCAACATCTGATTCAGTTAAAAGACTACTCATAGATGTTTTAAAGAAACTTGTGTCTACTACTGATAATAAAGTGGATGATAGAGCTGTAACTTTGTTAGAAGCTCAGTTGTTCCCTAAAAATTAACCTTATGCTTTAAGATATGGAAAATGTAAAAGTTATCCCCAGACGTGCAGGGGAAAATGAATTAAATGAACTGCACAAGTTAGTCACTACAGAATTTTTAGAAAGAATCAAAGCGGGTGATGCTACTACTGCCGATCTTAAAGCAGCAGCAGACTGGCTTGCCAAGAACGACATCACAGGTGTTGCCTTTGATGAATCACCTCTTGGTAGGTTAGCTGATATCATGCCTAATGTTGATTTTGAAGCAGTACAAAAAGCAATTATCCGATAATGGCTCCTAAGAAACTACCTTTATCTAAAATAAAGAAAAGTGCCAGAAATTATCGTAAGAATCCTAAGTCTCGTGCAAAGAAAAACGCTGCACAACGAGCTAGGAATAAACTCAAGATCAATAAGAAGTATAGAGCTCAATTAAACCGTGCTAGGCGTAAAGCTGGAGCATATGGTAAAGGAGGTAAAGACTTCTCTCACACTAAACGAGGTAAGTTAGTACGTGAGAACGCATCTAAAAATCGAGCACGTAATCGAGGCAAAAAATGACCGCATTTACAGACCACACTGGCGCAACCTATGATGATGATTTATCCGATTTCTTACAATGGTATCTTGATGCTGGACAGGAGATTTTCACACCCTTAAAGCAATCTATCCATTTTGTAGATGGATTAACATCATTATGTATTTATAGACATGAACCGTATCAAGTTGAACTTGTAACAGTAAAACCTGATGTATATATACCACCTCATACCCACCCTAATGTGGATTCATATGAAGTGGCATTAAAAGGTATAGAATTTTCTTCAAACGGTAAGATCACATTACCTATGTGGTATGCCAATATGCCGAAACCTAACTGCAATTTGTCTGTAGCTCATTATATGGTAGTCCGAATAACTACTGAAACTGAGCACTCTGCTAAAGCTGGACCAGAAGGAGGAGCTTTCCTCTCTGTTCAGAAATGGTTAAATGGTGTTGCACCAACCGCAGTAGGGATGGATTGGAAAGGTGGAACGTGTATGGGAAATTCCCATGATTCACAAATCACTTCTACTGAAGAACAAGAATGACACCAGTATTTCCTACTTACAATTATTACACTTACAATTTATTAGCTATGACTTCATCCGAGGCAAACAGACTCTGGAGAAAAGCTATAAAGGAAAAAAACAATTATGAATGTATTTACTGTGGTAAATCCCATGATGAACAGGATCTTACCATTGACCATGTGCGTCCCAGATATAATGGAGGCCATAACTGTACTAACAATTGCGTACCTGCCTGTAGACAATGTAATCAAAGCAAAGGAAGTCAACACTGGTTAAAGTGGTTTAGAGATACTTTTCCACCAGACCGTTTTAGAGAAAATCTTATTTTAAACTGGATTCAATGACACAAACACCAATAGCAGATCCTGGACCCTTACCCTTATTATATGACCAAGAGACACTTAGAAACTTTCTGAAAGAAGGTGAAGGTTCTGTACTCAATAAAGAAGGCTTACATATACCTTATCTAGATAGTTCAGGACATGCTACTATTGGTTATGGTTCTACCTACTATCCTGATGGTAAACCTGTTACTATGGAGGATGATCCTGTTGATGAAGAGACAGCAAGCTCATATCTGGATGATTATACTTCTAAAACAGAAGGTACTCTTAGAAACATCCCCGCAATACAACGTTTAAACCCGAATCAACAGGCAGCTATTATGTCTTTTGGATATAACCTTGGGAATAATTTCTATGGTGATATGGAAAACTTTGGTATAATTACCAGAGCTCTTAATAGTGGTAACTCTCGAAGAATCACTCAAGCCCTTAAGCTTTATGTGCATGATTCAAATGGACGTAATGAAGGTCTAGTTAATAGACGAAACGCAGAGATTGAGCTATTCAAGACACCTTATACTCCACCTACTATAGAAGAGTTAAGGGAACGGGCTAAGACAACAGAACCAGACCCAAATAGATATGAATATTGAACAACAGCTTAGGGGGGATTTTAGATTCTTCCTTACAGCTGTCTGGGCACACTTAGCTTTACCACAACCTACTAGAGCACAGCTCTGTATAGCAGAATATTTACAACATGGGCCAAAAAGATTACAGATACAAGCCTTTCGAGGTGTTGGTAAATCTTGGATTACTGCGGCTTTTGTTCTTTGGACGTTATATAATGATGTTAATAAGAAGATAATGGTAGTGTCTGCCTCTAAGGATAGAGCAGACTCCTTTTCTATCTTCTGTCAACGTCTTATTCTAGAAGTACCGTGGTTAGCACCTCTAAGACCAAAGAGTGATGACCAAAGATGGAGTCGTGTGTCCTTTGATATAGGACCAGCTGCTCCTCATCAAGCTCCCAGTGTTAAATCAGTAGGTATTACTGGTCAGTTAACTGGATCTAGAGCAGATTTGATGGTATTAGATGATATAGAAGTTCCAAATAACAGTATGACGGAGTTACAACGTGAAAAACTTCTACAGTTGGTTACTGAATGTGAGTCTATCCTTACTCCTAAGTCTGATTCTAGGATTATGTTCTTGGGAACTCCTCAGACCACGTTTACTGTCTATAATAAATTAAGAGAAAGAAACTATAAACCATTTGTCTGGCCTTCTCGGTATCCCCGAAAGGTAGCAATGTATGATGGTTTATTAGCTCCACAGTTAGTTGATGATCTGAAGGAAGAACCCAACCTTACTTGGAGACCTACAGATACAAGGTTCTTAGAAGAAGACTTACTCGAACGTGAGTCTGCTATGGGTCGTAGTAACTTCATGCTACAATTTATGTTGGATACATCTCTGTCTGATGCAGAGAAGTTCCCTCTTAAATTTGCTGACCTAATAGTAACACCAGTCAACCCAACACACGGACCAGAAAACATAGTATGGTGTTCTAGTCCTGATAAGGTGATTAAAGAT
>Ga0208158_1000589_pt1 | contig 12649 bp, 7 predicted proteins | sample 8_EtaG_FD_184081 | JGI IMG/M metagenome (GOLD analysis project Ga0208158, IMG submission 184081) | Marine viral communities from the Subarctic Pacific Ocean - 8_ETSP_OMZ_AT15162 metaG (SPAdes) (version 2) | ecosystem: Environmental > Aquatic > Marine > Oceanic | place: Pacific Ocean | collected...
TTGTTCCGGTCACTGTTTCAAAGCCTATTTCTGCTGGATCCATTTCTTGACCCGCTGCTAATCTACCGCCTACTTCACCTAAACCACCGCCAACAGCCTCGACGCCTACACCCCCAGCGCTCGCTGCAGCTATACCTCTTTTTGTTCCCCTTACGCTTGATTTAATTGTTCTTGCTACTTTACCAGCTACAGCGCCACTTAATCCTTCAATAACACCTATTGTTAAACCTCTACCTACAGCTCTATTTTTTATTTGAGCACCTTTCCTTTCTAATAAATCTTTAATATTTTCGTCTGTAAATTTTTTGCCTTCTTTTTCAAGTTCAACTTCTATTAACTCCCCGAATGTTAATGCTGCCTCCATGCTATAAGCTAAACCACCCATAGCACCTGATATACCACCAGTTATAGCACCAGGCTTACCGGCTAGTCTAGCACCAGCTCCACCTACAAGACCCGCGCCTGCTAACATACTTTTTATTGAAGCCACTGGTGAATCTACTAAAGTACCAACTTGCGTTCCAATTGATTGAACTAAAAGCTCAGGTAATAGTTCGGGATATTTTTTTACGCCTCTCCACCAAGCTGTCCACGTACTACCTTCATTAACGTATTGTTCTGAAAACCTATTCATTGTTTCAGATGGTACATAGTTATTTATTTCATCTTGCTTAGCCTCTATAAAATCCCGCACAACATCTATATTAACATTGGAAAAATCCTCTGCCATTAAATTGGTAGCCTCGCCAGTAGTTGTAGCGGCAAGTACACCACTACCAAACCACGTTTGACCGAACCAATCAATGGTAGTGTCTATTATACCGCCTTCTTCTTGTTCTTCTTCTTTTTGATTGTTTATTGGGGTTGGCTGAGAAAAGTAGTTCTTGTTGATATGATCTACTGTTTTTTGTGTTAACCTGTCTGGAGCGTATTTAGCATAAAAATCCGACACAAACGTTGTAGCATCGTTGCCGTATTTTTGTTGTACGTATTTAATTTGCTCTTCGACATCTTTATCTGGAGCATATTTAGCATAAAGATTTCTTATTAAATTCTCCATATTTTAATTTTAAAGGTCTGGGTCTGGATCGCCGTAAGCTGTAGTAACTTGCGCTTGGTTTTTAGAAACCATCTTTAGTTGATTTAACATAACCCAAACAGCATTATCATCTTGTAAATCTACAGTTGGAGCAATAAGTTGATTTTTTGATGTCAACTGAAACAACTCTTTATTGCCAAATTTCTTTTTAAAGTCCATATAGAGCCCTATCGCTGCGCCCTCAATATTTAATCTTTTTAAAGTTTCAGCATCTAACTCTTGATTTGGTAATCTACTTTCTATTTCTATAATTTCTTTTAAAATACCATTATCAATATTCTGCCAAGCTGATACACCTACGCCATCTTTATACATTTGAAATGCAGCTTCTCTGCTTAACAAAGTATCAAAACCATAGCCAACTGGATAATCTTGCGTTAATTGAAGAGCTATATTTCTATTAGTATTTTTTTCGTCAATACGCGTTTCTTCCCCAAACTCATTAGTTGACCTTACAGTTCCATTGCTAATTAAGTCAGATATTTTTGATGGCGCTTTTAATGTAGTATTTTTCTCTTTGTCTTCTCTTGCTTTAATAGTATTAAAATCACCAGTTCCAGCGGTATGTCTATCCTTTAAAGCACCTATATATTTGTCAACTAAAAAACTTTTTAATTCTGTTTGATTATTTTTTTGTAACAACTCTCTACCTGTTAAGCCGTTAAAGACTACTACCTCTAAATCTTCATCTTTTATAAACGCTGGCATCTCATCAAAATCATCTCTCGCTAGAGATAACAATTTAGTATGGTCTTCACCCATCCACCTTCTAACATCTTGTCTAGCTCTTTTTTCATCAAGCCCTAAACCATTTAGTCCTACGTTATAATACTTATCTCCGATCTCTCCAAGTTTATAAAACTCATTATCAGTTACTTTTAAAAAATATTCTTGTCTTTCAAGTTCTTTTATAACATTGCCTTCAGCGTCTTTTATAATCATAGTAACTTTTCCACAGTCACCTACTGCAAATGTAGGTCCGTTTTTCCCGCCAGGCTTCTGCATTGTTTCTATTATATCACCGTAATTTAAATTACCCTTTGATATTTTATTATTATCAAAATCTAATGTTTTTTCGCCGTCTTGATCTCTCCACGCTTGAAGATTTACGTCAAAATTTTTAATACAATTGTTAGCAGCGTTCATTTTTGACACCGCACTAACATACTCATCAGAACCTACGCTTGCTGTGGCTGCTATATTTGCGGCTTCTAAATACTCTGCTTTTTTATCACTTAAAAAACCACTAGCCATATCAACATTATATTCGTTGATTTTAGACATGTCCATGTAGGCTTTTTGATTTATAAAGTTAGCTAGCTTAGCTTCTTTTTCTTTTATATTCTGAAAGTATTGAGCCCTAGCCTCTTCAAAGTATTGTGTTAAGGCTGGTGATTTAATGTTATCACCAATTATTTTACCATAATCAACAAAACGCCTTGCTTGACCTATTCTTCTTGCTCCTTGTATTAAATTTCCGTTTGCCATAATATCTATTGTTTAAACTGGTCCTTTACCTACTAAATTTTTAAAACCTTGACCGATGCCGCCAAAGCCTGTAAGGTTACCGTCTTTATCATACTCACCACCCGCTGCTGTTGCTGCTGCCGCGGCACCACCTGCAAATTGGCCAATACCACCAACTATAGCACCTGTAGCATCTTTTCTCGCTTGATCAGCTGCTGCTAGTCTTTCTTGTGACATGCCTAACATTGTTTGTGTTTTATTTGCTTCTAGCGCTCTTGATTGTTCTGCTCCAGCTCTTTCTTGCATTTGTATGCTCATAGCACCTTGCGCTGCCATAGCTTGGTTTCTTTGTTCTTGCTGTCCGATTGATGCTGATGACGCTTGTGCTGCTGCTGCATTTTGTTGTGCTAATGATTGCGCTAGCGCTGCAATACCTGATCCACCCGCTGCGCCTTGTAGTCCTTGCATTATATTGGCTGAGCCCTGCTGCTGTTGTTGTTTAGCAAAATTAGCAGCTTGTTGATTAACAGTTAAGTCTGCATATGGGTTTTCCATATTTGCATATAAGTTCGATGTATCCTGCTGTGCAAATCTTTGCATATTCATATCGTATTCTGCTTGAGCTTGTCTTTGTTCTCTTCTTCTTGCGCCACTACCGATAATACCGCTAGCTATGCTAGTTAAACCCTGAACCGCTGAACCTGCTGCTTCAGCTACTACCCCTATTGCTTGTGGTGGAATCATAATTTTTTAATTTTATTTTTATACATATATAATCACACGTTATTTACTAGATTCAAATATTTCAGATCCTACTGAAAATAATTCAATTTTATCTGTTGAATTATTCTTCATTTCTACTTCAGCGTAGTATCCTAATAAACCAGACGTGCTAGCTTGACTATCTTTACCAAACAATATAAAATCATTTGCAGACGGCCTTACAACATCGTTGCCAACTTCAACTGTAATCGTGTTGTTTGTCCTGTTAACACCTACACACTCACCTAATCTTGTTATAGAAGATACTGTAGTACCACTCGGCGTACCATAGTATATTACATCATTACCCGACAAAGTAGCGTCAGTTTTAGGTTGCAATGATACGTTTATATTCCCGTCTATTGTTAATGTTAATTGTGCCATATTTTTCTTTTAAGGTGTTGCATCTAAATCTACGCTTATAGCAACGTTGTATGTGTTATTTGCAACTGTGTTACCACTGTTTAATGTTGCTGCCCAGTTAAACGCAGCTTCCCAAACATTACTTGATATTTGTGTTAAAGAAGTTGGTTGAGTTGTTTGTACTAAATTACTAGTGCTCGTGCTTAGCCCAAACCCAGTTATTTGACTTGAGTCTGTTATTGATTGAACATTTATTGTAATATCGTATATACTCTGACCACTAAAGTCACCTGTTACTTTACCAGTACCAGTAGCAACTGTTGCACTGCTTAAAACTTGAGAGCCAGAAGTTAATGACACTGCTGTTAAGTTTGTTTCACCAGCACCGTTAGCGGCTACCGTTGCGCCAAGATTAACAAACTGATTTGAATTAGACTGTGCATTTAGATGATTACCAATGTTTAAAGATACAACATCATTATCTGTTCCAAATTCAGATATTAACGCGTTAGCAACGTATGTTGCTTCGTTAGGTGTTACTGTGTTGTCTATACTAACCAAGTGTTTGTCAATTGTCACTTTGCTGCCATTTGCAAGTGTAATTTCCCTAGTCGTGTTGTTAACTGAAGACCCGCTCCAGCTGTTATATTGTGGTGTGCTTAAAAGCACCATATCATTTGTCGTTGTGATAGTGTATGATAACGGTAAGCGAACGGCTGATGTATCACCCGATGTCGATGTGGTTGTTATTGAGGTTGGCGTTACAGTTTCACCTGATGCTGTATCAATGGTATTAGCGTTTGTTAAATTAAACGATATGGTTATTGATTTCTTTTGATCTATAGCAAAAGTTTTAGTTGAATCTCCGTCGTTCCACGAAACGCCTCCACCAACTGGCGTTATAGTTGTGGTATATGTTTTATTGGCTGTTACTGTAGGAAAATCAATTGTTGTTAACGAAGAGCCTTGTGTGGATATGGTTAATGTACCACTTTCAGTAGAGCTACTTGTAAATGTGTTAGTGGCAAAATCATATGTATTACTACCATCTGATATAGAAAGTTTATACGTAGCACCTGGATCACCATATACACCAATAGTTCTTTCATCACCAAAATAATCTAGCGTTGTTTTATCGCAAGTAAAATTATATAACTTACCTGTGGATGCTTGATTGTTTATTGCTCTAGCTATAAAATTAATTTTTTCGCTTGATATGTTTTCTTTTTCGTTTACGTTGTATGAAACTTTAAAACGCCTAGCTGTTAAATTACCACTACCATCATTAGTATCTGTTATAACAACATCGTAATTGTCCTCATGATCAACATCAGTAAATTCTATCTTTGGCTCATCAAAGAAATAATGATCTGTTGATGCTGTAAACGTTTGATCTATGAAGTTAGATATATTACCGTTTATTACAGCGCTGCCTGTGTAAGCGTTATTTGTAGAGCTACTACCTGTTGTATTAGCAACGTCAACATCAAACGTGCCGGCTACTGTGAAAGTTTCTTGCGTTGCTGGGTTTGCTAGGGCTATAGTTATATTTTTGTTAGCCGATAAAACAGCGGAATTAAATGTTATACTTAACGTGTTATTTGTGGCGTTATAAGTAGGTTGGCCGTTAAACTCAGAGGGTAGACTGCTTACACTTTGTGATGTTGGATTAACAAAGCCGTCATTAGAAGTAAAAGTTAGTACAACAGGGTCTGTATCTGCTATTTGCCCTACACCAGTACAGGTAGCGGCATTGCCACTTAGTGTCCAAGTTGCATTGTCGCTACTAACGCTTGTTAATGTCATGTTTTGCGCTGCTAAACCGTTAACAGTAATATTTACATTAAATAAACTTTGATTGCCAGCACTTATTGATGATAACTTACCTACGCCTTGTATGTTAAACTCTTTAGTATCAATATTTATACCTGTAGTAGCCTTACCTTTTATATAATTATACCACTTGTTTTCTTTATCTTTAAATTGTTTTATTTCACCAGACTGCTGATCTGTAGTAATATTGTTTACATACCAACCGGCTGTGGTTTGCGACCCTGAAGAATTGTATATTCTTGACGAGCTTCCTTCGTAATTTATTGTTTTGTATTTTTTTACACTAGATGGGACATCATTTAATAATAATGTTATTTGCGAATCAACAAAAGCATTACCATAAAAAGTGTTTCTTGTCGCCGTGTCTGTATGTTTCCACATATCACCAGCATTGAAAGTATAATATGTTTTGTTTAGTGATATTCCACTTTCTGGTATAAATGACTTTCTACTTTCCCAACCATTTATCGCTTCTGCAAAACTAACAGTATCGTTGTTTAAAGTTATATTATAATTACCTCCATCTTCGTCATAAGAGCCTAAAATAGTAGTTGCGGCTGCTAGGTTATCTTTAAAGTAATTACTCATACCATAATCAGATATTTTAGTAATACCATCCATTGATAATCTTAACACAGCACCTCTTGCTTTATCAGCAAAATAAGATCTGTAGCCGTAATACGTAAAACTTTCAGGATTTTTACCTATACCAAACTCACCACCAAAAGGCATAGCTTGACCCAACACATTGTTAGTCGATGTTACATTGACATTACCATCAGCGTTAAATAAAGCGTCTTTATTTGCTAATATCTTTAATACTTTATCTTCACATAAAGCAATTAAGTCTGTATTTCTTGTGTGTAACTTTTGTATTGATCCGTACTCTGGATTTAAATCTTTTGTTATCTTTTCACCTGCAATAAATTGATTTAGTCTATTTATACTACTGGTAGAATTATATATACCTGAATAAATTAAACCACTTGGCTTGTGCTCTTCCTTGTATTGCTCAGCTAACACAGTTGAAACTCTAACGCCTTTATCTATAGTAGGAGCGTTGAAATCATCACGTATTCTGTTTGACTCAACACCATTACCAAAGCTAAAGCAGTTAAAATAATCTAAAGTTTTAGTTGCTGCTAAGTCCGCTATAGCATATGTTTTACTTGTTTCATAATATAAATCTAAATCAGTGGCTTGTTTAGGCTCTGTTTCAAATACAGCTGGGCTGTCACTAGCAAATGTACTTTCATTAATAACCTCTGAAACAACCTCTAGTACAGTTGTTGATCCGCTGTCTGCCGTAACACCACTTGATGCCACTTGCTCAGCGTTAAAATTTAGGGCTTTATCTAATGTTATTTTATATCTTATGCCTTTATTATCTGATTTTTTTCTTTTTATTGGTCCCGTGCCGTGGTTAAATACTTTAATTTCACTAGCAGAAACAATCTCGTATACCTCTTGGCTAGGATCATCTCTCCAGCGTAGTAAAGTACCTGGCGTACGTAATTGTCCGTCTAGTGATGCGTTAGCGGTTAAATTTACAATGTTTGGAAATAGTGTATGCGGCTCTTTATCCGGACCTATTTCAATTAACCTTATATGTATATTCTTTTTACCTCTTCTAGCGCCAATACCCGTTGCTAAAGTATTTTTATTCTCGTCAAAACCACCAGCTTTATCAATAGCATATAGTTGCGTGCCGCTATAATCAGCTTTTGAGTTGTGCTGAGTATCTATTTTGTGTATATTTTGAGCGTTTTTAACCTTATACACCCTATCAACAGATTTACTTAATATGTTAGCGTCTAATATACTGTCTCTAGGTATTTTTACAAAAAACTTCCCAACAAACTCGGGGTTATTTTCGTCAACTTCTTCTTTTAAAACTTCTAATGACAGACCACTTGTTTTGTTTGTGCCTGTCCCTACAAAGCTTATATCATCACCAAAAGCCTCAGCTATATTAAATGTCCAAGTGTCACCTGCATCTACATTGTCACCGTCAGTGTTACCATCGGTAACATTGATACTAGTTAATTGATATAGTTCAGATGAATTACTACTAGTTGATATACGTATATACTTATCTGATACCGAAGTTGTATTAAGATCTTTAAATGTATTTATTTCAGAGCCTTTTAACTTAAAAGATAAAAAGCCTTTTTCTGGAAAACCATTAGCAGCATCTGCGTTAGTGCCAAACGTGGTTGTAATTTTACCTAATGTTGTTTTCTTTTGCTTAATAAACGAAGGTGCTTCATTTGAAATGTCAAGTATTTTGTATTTCACAGTACCGCCACTAGTATTAAAAACGCTACCGTTTTCTGTGTGTTTCTTTTTTAAAATTAAAAACGTCTCTAAATCAACTTTATTTCTATCAGCAGAGGGAAAGCTTAACCAAACATTACCATCTTCAGCCTCGTAATACCTATCCATAGGTAAATTATAAAACTCGTTTGATATTTCTTTAACGTAGTACCTATAATGCGTTGCCCAGTCTGGTGCTTTTGTTGTAATTTTTGACTCTATTTTATTTGCTGTGTTTGATTGTATTTGGTCTATAGTGACAACGCCAGAGTCATCAGCGAAAACAGGCGTGTGCCTACCAAACTCATCTAAGAATATAACACCTAACTGATATTTACGTATTGACTTTAAAGATTTTGTTGGAGTGTTATTATTAATTTTTGATGATAAAACATTTGTTTGAAACTCTGGCACCTCTAATACATTATAATTCTGTGTGTAGTTACCAAAGACTAATCTATTAGCCACAACGTCTTGAGCTAATGCTTTTTTAGGTACATTGTCATATGGTCTTATTATTTGATTTGAAGGAACTGTAGCGTATATTTGCTCTGATGTTATATCAAATGCTGTCTCGTTGTTTTTTAAACTTTTTACCGTGTATACATTAGTATTGTTAGACTGTTTAAATAGTATATCAACTTCTACCACGTCACTAGGTTTGGTATCAAAAGTACCTAATGTTATTTTTCTAATAGTGTTTGCCATTGATAAATTAAATCCGTTTTTAGAATCAAATTTATATCCATTTACCTCGTCAGGTAAGAAAGCTACTTCAGAAAATGGAGAGAAAGCAGAGTATTGACCGTTAGCGTATTTCCATCTATAAGCAAACCTTGGAAATACTAACTCAAAAAATGGATCTTTCTGCTCTAAAGCAACATCCCATTGAATAGTAGCGGTGGTTATAACATCTTCTGTTATACTTAATATCTTTGATTTAAATACCTTAGCTACAGCGGTTTCACTTACTAGAGTTGTTAAAACTACTCTAACCTCATATAAAACAACCTCACCATCTTCAACAGCAGAGTGTGTAAACTTTAAATTATCACCTACCTCAAAATTAGGCTTTGGTGAAAATGTTATGTTGGCTAACTCCGTGCCGGGCGCTTTAGATCCATTACTATCACCAAAAAAATTTGCTGCTGAGCTAAATGTTGAGCTGATAACGCCACCGCGTAAACTGTTAGACATTGTTATACTAGGCGCGTTAAGTGGTGATTTTTTAATTAGCGCTATATGCTCTTCTGTTATATTTCCTTTATCAACGTTTTTTATTTTCAACTTCGTATGCGTAGAGAAGTTTGTTGATCCGTTTTTACATTTAACAATATCTACTTGTTTTGGCTCGTTAATATTGTCTGTAAAATATATAATGCCATCAAGTATATTTACACCAGTTATTATTGATGTAGAAGAAAACTTTAAAGCGTTAGATGTGGCTTTAATACAAACTAAAACAGGCTGCACCTGATTAGTGTCTTCATCATATTCAGCTATAGCATCTATAGTGGTGCCTGATATAAACCAATAAATTTTATTTGTTTTTTCGTCTCGAACTGAGCCTATGCACTTTTGACCTGTAATGCCTAGTGTTGATACTCTTGAATTACCTTTAACGCTTTCAACAGAGCCTTTGTCGGATGATGAAGATGTTGAAACGCTAATATTTAAAGCGTCCCTATATTCACCATTAGGTACTAACCTTTCATCAAGATCTTTATTCATACGACCTGATGTAAAATTTCTTCTTAACTCCGGCATATTTTATTAATGTTTAATCTGTTTCGACTTACCTCTCATTACTTGAGCCATTTCCTCAGCGTTAAAGTTTGATAATCTAATTTTTGCTTTTCTTACTTCTGCAAACCTTTCTTTTTTAAACCTAGCCACTAAATATTCAGGCGTGTTAACCCTTGTAGATAAAATAGCATGTGCAATAAATTTATATACAGCTTCTTCTGCAAACTTATGAACTTTCATTTCACCTTCTGTTGCTAAACTATCACTTATATACTTTAATAATATTGTTTTTTCCAACATATTCGAGCTAAAGTGTATTCTACCTCTATGTAAATCAATGTAGTATATTCCATTAGAGTTAGCAAACTCTGGATCAATACCGTGTCTTCCACCTTCGTGTAATAAAGCACCAGGCTCATTTTCATTAACAGTATCACCAGTATCAATATTAGAATTATCTTTATACCTTGTCCACGAGTTAGAATCACTTGCTTGTGTTAAGTTACCATCACTATCAAACTGATAACTAAAGTTTCCATCTTGATTCAAAGGTTGTGGGTTACTAGTTTTTCTCGAAGGGTATAAAATGTTTTCAATGCCGTTGTCATCAACAAAAGCTATTTTAACGTAATTAACATAATCGTGTGGTAACGGCATTGTAAGATTAGCCCCTACTTCTACCTCTTGAGTTTTAACAGTTCTTAATGTATCATAGCTTAACTCAGCTATTGCTCTTTGTGCATGAAAATTAACATCTGGCCTTTTTATTTTGTTTATTATTTTACCTTCACCAACATATGCAACCATAAAGTTATTAACTAGGTCTTTTAAATTAACGTACTGATAGTTGCCATACGTGCTTAAATCATCAGCTGTATTGAAAGAGTTGTCTGATCCTTGGTAATATGATTGTTGTGTTCCTGTAAATAAAGCCATTTATTATAATTTTTCTTGTTGTATATCTTCAATATCTTCTTTATCGCTAAGTTGATATAAATCAGGTGATTTTATTGTTACACCAGTTAATTCTAATATTTTTAATACTAATTCTGTTTCTTCAGATTCATGAAGCTCAAAGTTAACAGTTCCGTTGGAGTTATGTAAAGCCTCACCTAACACAGTGGTAAAATTCCATACTACACTTGCTGGTTTAGCTATATGATTACACGTTACACCACTTGTTATAGTAGTTGGGTAAACTTGTATTGCTGTTTCTGATGTTTTTATATATAACGGCCTTGTTGACGTTGGTGCCGTCAAAGGCGAGTTAATATACGTGTTTAGCTCATTTTGATTTATATGTTCTATTTCTACGTATGTACCTGAGTTGTTAAAACTAACAACACCTAGCTTATGATTATTTGCCGGTAACGTACCAACACCTCCTGATGCCATAGTTACATCTTGTCTAAACTTTTCAAATACAGATATTTTTTCTTCAATAATATCAACCATATCAGCGTATTTTGTTTCATTGCCAGGTATTCTACTGAATTGATTTAAATCATAAAAATATTGTTCAAAAATATCTAGCTGCGCTTGATTAGCTAATAAGTTAAACTCTTGAGGTGTTATATAACCTCTTTGCTCTTTATTAGCTATTGCTAAAACTCTTTGATATACTGTATCTATACTTACTGCCATAATTTCTTTTTATATAGTGTAGTCACCTCATAGAGATGACTACTCTATAAGTGATTATTATTTTAATCTTTTTTCTATGCTTTTGTAAATTTCTAAACCTTCATCGGTTTTAAAAAATGCAGCTAAAGCAGAGTATGGGTGTTCGTCAAACGGTACAGTCATAACTTTTCTACCGTTACTAACCCAATTAAATGTTCTCTGATCATCAGACAACTTTAATATATTTGCCTCAACAGCTTTAATACCAAAGTTTCTAACTTCAACATTTTCATCATTTACTAAGTCAATAAATAATTTAGGGTTTTTCTTAGCAAATACTAATACGTCCCTTTTTATTTCCTTAGAAGTCATTTCTGAAACTGAACTTCCTTGTTCAACTCTTAATATAGCTTCAGCGTGATCTAATTCTAAACTCTGCGCTATATTTAAAGCTTCTATTTCCATTTCAATATCAACTAGATCATCTTGTGCCTCTTGAACAGCGTCAAATTCGCTATAAATAATATTACTTGACGGATGATATATTGATAATAATTTTTGTAATGTTTGTTTTTCTTTTGGAACGTTTAAAATTCCATCTTCAAAAACAATGTGACCTAATCTAGCTTCACCTTTAAATTCATCCACAAAAGGTGTTTTTTGATTAAGCGTGTATTTTAATTCTCTTTCGTACCCTTTTTCTTCGTCGTACCAAAAGATTGCCTTGCTTTTTATTGTGCAAGTTAGTGGAGATTTACCATTTAAAAGATAATAAGTTCTATCTTTAACCTCCCATTTGTTGGTTTCTTTTTTTGCCATGATATAATAAAATTAAATATTAAAAAAAAATAAAAGGGCTAGGTGCCGAAGCACCTAACTCTTTTAAAAATATATACTAGTTAAATAACATAAAGTTATTTGCACCTTGTACTACCAAGCATCTTTCAGATAAGTAGTGAACTTCCATCTTGTCAATGTCAGTTGTGATGTTTCCACCTACTGAACCTACGATCCAAGTTTTCATTCTTCTATCATCAGCTTGTGAAGCTCTGTATCTAACGTGTAAGAAAGGTCTTGTTAAGTTTCTACCAAGAACTTCATCATAAACAGATGAAGTACCAGCAGGAACGATAACACCTCTTATATCGTTATCACCAAAAGCTCCTCTTGTACCTTGATCATTTAAGTATTTCCAGTCTTGCTTGTAGAAGTCATAAGAACCTCTTCTAAATCCTGTAAATCCTAAATTAAGAGCCATGTCTTCAGAGTTATTAAATACTCCGTAAGAAGTACCACCAGAACCATAAGAGTTCTGAGCTGCTAACATATCATCAATTGATAATGATACTTTTCTGTTAACATATAACATGTTTTCTTCAATTGCTCCTTGACCATCAAATTTTTTGAGTATTTCATCAAAATCATCTAAATCCTCAGCTG
>Ga0208158_1000591_pt1 | contig 12634 bp, 15 predicted proteins | sample 8_EtaG_FD_184081 | JGI IMG/M metagenome (GOLD analysis project Ga0208158, IMG submission 184081) | Marine viral communities from the Subarctic Pacific Ocean - 8_ETSP_OMZ_AT15162 metaG (SPAdes) (version 2) | ecosystem: Environmental > Aquatic > Marine > Oceanic | place: Pacific Ocean | collected...
GGCACAGAAGCTATAACAACTAATGCTGATACACACACTACCACTATTGCAGACGGAGCAACTGATCCTGGAAGATCAATGTTTCTTAAATACACAGGTGCGTTAGATTCTGCCTGTACTGTAACTATTGGACCAAACACAGTTTCTAAATTATGGTTTATAGAAAACGCTACTACAGGTTCACAAAATTTAGTCCTTAGTCAAGGTACAGGTGCAAATATAACAATACCTGCTGGCGATACTAAAATTATTTATGCTGATGGTGCTGGTGCTGGGGGTGCTATGGTAGATGCACTAGCTAGTATTTCTGCTGTTGACCTAAAAGTACAAGACGATTTAACAGTTACTGGTGACATAGACGTAGACGGCACATCTAACTTAGATGTAGTAGATATTGATGGAGCCGTTGATATGGCTTCTACCTTAACCCTAGCTGGTAATGCAGACTTTAACGGAGACTTAGACGTAGACGGAACTACAGAAACAGACGCACTAACTATTAATGGTTCAGCATTAAAATATAAAGCATTTGGCACTTCATCAATAATGTTTGGTGATGATGCTACAGGAACTATAGATGCTGCTGACTATAATACAGGATTAGGTGTTGATATTTTTGCAGCACTTACTAGTGGTGATTATAATTCAATTTTAGGGTTTAATGCGGGAAACGATATAACAACAGGTCACTCAAATACACTTATAGGAGCTGATTCTGGAGCAAAGATATCAACAGGAAATTACAATACAGCAGTTGGTAGAAATTCTTTAGATGCTTGCACAACAGCAGAATCAAATACAGCAGTTGGTTGGGCATCATTAACAGCAGTAACTACTGGAGCAGGAAACACAGGAATTGGCTCTGATGCTGGAGCAGCCATAACGACTGGAGCTAATAATACAATTATAGGTTATTTAGCTGGTGATGCTATAACGACAGCAGACAGCAACACAGCAGTTGGTAAAAGTGCTTTAACAGCAAACACAACTGGAACTCTTAACGTGGCAGTCGGCTCTAGTGCTTTAGCAGCAAACACAACAGCTAATTCAAACACAGCCATAGGAGATATTGCACTTACTACAAACACCACAGGGGCATCAAACGTAGCAGTTGGAAGAAATGCTCTTGGTGCTAACACGACTGCTTCAAATAACGTGGCAGTTGGGCATGGTGCAGCAGAATCTAATACGACAGGCACACAAAACGTAGCTATTGGTTATCAATCTTTAGACGCATCTAGCACGGCAAGTTACAACACAGCAGTTGGTTATAGAGCACTTGGAGCAGATACAACTGGACAAGAAAACGCTGCATTTGGAGTAGATGCACTATTAGCAAATACTACTGGTGGTAGAAACACAGCTTTAGGTGGCTATGCTCTCACTGCTAATACAACAGGAGGAAATAATGTAGCCATAGGTTATTCTACTTTACTGGCAGCAACTACAGTAGATGATAACGTAGCTATAGGTACAGAGGCATTAAAAGCAACAAACAATACTAGAAACATGGGAATTGGCTATAGAGCACTTACTGCTCAAAGTGGTTCTTCTGATAATATAGCTATTGGATATGATGCTTTAGTTAGACAAACTACAGGTGCAAATGGAAACATAGCAATAGGTAATTACGCAGGTAGAGCAACTGTATCTTCAGCTAGTACATCACAGCTTCTAGCTATAGGACATGATGTAGCTTCAAATTCTTCAGGAGCATTAGCTGGGTATCAAAATATATTTGTAGGTTATAACATAGCTTCTGCGTCAGGTTTAGCTGGAGCGTTTCAAAATAGTGGTTTTGGTGCTCATGCTTTGTCAGATTTAACCACAGGTGACTACAATACTGGAATAGGTCAGTCTGCGTGTCATGCTATAACAACTGGATCATATAACACAGCTTTAGGTATGGGTGCTGGTTCTGCGGTTACAACAGGGGAGTACAATGTTTTTCTTGGATATAATGCTGGTGATGGTTTAGGTACTTCCTCTCATAATAACGTAATTATAGGAAGTGGATCAGATGCGGGAGCAAGTTGGCAATATCACGCTATAGTCATAGGCTCTGGTCTATCGTCAGCAAATGCAGACAATAGGTTTAGTTTTGGTAAAGCAAGCAATGTTGTTCATAACGATTTTACATCAAATGCTTCTTGGACTCGTACGTCTGACGAAAGAAGAAAGAAAAATATTAAAGACGATACTCTTGGTTTAGATTTCATTAATAATTTAAGAACTGTTACGTTTGAATGGAAGCCTAACCATGAATTTCCTGAACACTTTAAAGATTATAAAGAGAATCCAGAAGATAACATGATGGAAACAGGTAAGGTTCTGCATGGTATGATTGCTCAAGATGTTAAAGCAGCACTTGATAAAGCTGGGGTAGATACATTTGGTGGTTGGGCAGAAGATTCTGAGGATGGTTCACAAGAAATATCGCAAGAAATGTTTGTGCATCCATTAATACGAGCAGTACAAGAACTTTCCGCGAAAGTGGAAGAATTAGAAAATAAACTTAATAATAAGGAGTAAAAATGGCAGTAAGCAAAGCAATATCAAAATGTGTTCCGTTTGTTAACAGCAACAGCAAAGTTGATAAATGGTATATAGAAATGCAATACAAGAATGATGGTGAGGATGATGCTACTTACTATACATCTACTTTTAACATAACAGTTCCACAAAAAGAACAAGACGGAACTACAAACTATACATTAAAAGCTAAAGGCAGTTGGAGTAATGCTGACTTAGTAGCAATATGTCCTGTATCTCATTGGGATGCAGTATTTGCTAGTCAGGTAGAATCAGTTATTACTGATCCACCAGTAGCAAGCACAGCAGACGCAGACTTTAACGTACCTAGCTAATGGCAGAAGTAACAGTACACAGTATGCCTAGTGTTTTTGTTCTGGAGACAAAAATGCCAGAAGGTATGGTTGAGGACTTGAATGATTATCTTGACGAATACGTTGAAAATGAGAATAAAAAGTCATTAGCTGATACTTTGGTTGGGCAAATAACACAAGGTGAACAATTACTTATGGAGAATGATGATCCTAGAGTAAAAGAATATACGGATTTTGTATGTGGTTTGGGAGCAGATTATATAAACTTTTTTTCACAACAAACAGGCTCAATGTTGAAAGCACCTAAAGCTGTAGCCATAGATGAAACTTGGTCAGTACATAGTTATGAAGGAGACTATAACCCTATACACGATCATGGCACTAAAACTATTATGGGTATATCTACAACTGGTTGGACTAAAATACCACAACAAATACTAGATCAACCGACTGCTGGCGATGGTAATTATTCTTTATACAATGCGTCTGGTGATTGTGATGGGTATATAGCTTTTCAATATGGATTAAATCAATTAATGGACACAGATAGATTGCGACCACCGCAATCTTTTGTTATGCAACCAGAGGTAGGGAAGTTGTTGGTTTTTCCTTCTTGGTTGCAACACATGGTATATCCTTTTAAGGGAGAAGGCGAAAGAAGAACTGTCGCTTCCAACCTTAATTGTTGGGATGTATCTGAACAACCAACAGAAATAGAAGAAGGAGAAGAAGATGGAAATGATAGTTAATGCAATAACTTGGATAACCATAATTGTAACTGTTGCTAGTTTAATAGCAGCTTCAACCCCAACACCTGTCGATGATAAATGGATTGGTAAACTATATAAACTTATTGATTTACTTGCACTCAACATAGGTAAGGCGAAACAGAAATGAGTTGGCTACCACAAACATATAGGGACACTATTAAAAAATTCTGGCAGGATGTCAAAGGTGTTGAGGAAAAAACAGTTAGGGCAAGAACCAAAAAAGGTACATTTGTTGCTGATGATAAATCCACACCTAATGTAAACGAAGCCTATAAGACTGTAGAGGTTAAAAAGAAAAAAGGAAAACCTCGTAAGAAAAAATGAGTGAAAGAGAGTCTTCAGGTAGATTCGGCGGAGACATGGACAGAAACGAGGTTGAAATAGATCTTAGTAAATTCATGGAACTTTTACAAGAGCAATCAAAACTCAAAGACAGAATAAGGGAACTAGAAGATGAAGGAACTAAAAACCCTCATCAAAAATGGATATTCTTAGCACAAGCCGTAGACTCATGGAGAATATTTCCAAGAGCCTTTTTAACTGTGTACATCTTTCTGCTTTACTACACTGTGATGTGGTTTATGGACTTACCAGAGCCAAGTTTCGAACAATCAGGTTTAATATCTATAGTTGTAGGTGCAGGTGCAGCATGGTTTGGTTTGTATGCAGGAACTACAGGTTCATCTAAAAGTTTTAAAGGAGAAAAAGACAAATAATGCATAGGGATATTTACAAATTATTTCTTTTTGGAGCAATATTTCTTAATGTTAATCTTTATGCTGATGCACCAGATCAAACTGGAACAGGTTGTGCTAATGGTACCCAGTATTGTGAAAATAATAATCTAAACACTACAAATACCACGACTACAAACAACACCAACACGAATACAAACACCAACACGAACACAAACACCAACACGAACACAAACACCAACACAAACACTACGACTGCAACAAACACGAACACTTCGACTTCAACTGCAACTAACTCGAACACAAACGTAAACACTTCGACAGCTACGAACACAAATGTAAACACAACAACAGCTAATTCAACAGCCACAACAAATAATACAAACGCAAACACTAATGTTAACACTTCGACATCAACATCTGAATCGACAGTAAATTCAACAGTTAATCAGAATGTTAATAACACTAGCACCACTGATAATACAAACACGAATGTAAACACTTCAACGTCTACAAGTAACAACACAAACGTAAATAAAAACGAAAGTAAGTCTGAATCAAACGTACAAACAAATAATGTAAACGAAAACAACAATAACACTAAATCAGACAACACAAATAGAAATATAAATGAGTCAAATTCAACTCAAACTATTAATCAAAACATAAAAACTGAAGCACCCCCAGCTTCAGCTATCGCACCAAGCATCATGTCTTATTCACAAGACCTTTGTACTGTTGGTAGATCAGGAGCATTTCAAGGACAGGTCTTTGGCATATCTGGTGGTAGAACAGTTACAGATGAAAATTGTGAAAGATTAAAATTAAGTAAATATATCTATGATATGGGTATGAAGGTTGCAGCAGTTTCTGTGCTTTGCCAAGATGTTAGGGTGTTCCAGGCTATGGAAATGGCAGGCACTCCATGTCCTTACATGGGCAAAATAGGCAAAGAAGCTTCAGAAGGGTGGAAAACCAATCCTTCACAAAGACCTGATGCTAAAGAATACAAGGCTAACTGGATAGCAAACTGTAAAAAAGGATTAAACCCTAATGACACTGGATACAACAAAGATGTTGTAAGCGGTGTAAGAAAAGTTTTAACAAAGAAAACTAAAACTACTAAACAATGTAAGAAAGAATGGAAGAATGCCACATAAAGAAGAAAAATGGCAAACTTTATGTTTTGTTGCAAGTTTAATTATATCGGCAATTTTCGCATTGGGGGTTAATCAACTTAAAGCTGAGTATATCTATGAAGCTAATCAATCGTTATATCACTTACAAACAAACGCTAATACTTATGAAGGAGAGTTAGCTTATTCAATTTCAGATGATGGAGTTTCTCCTGCTATAGATTTGTCTTTTAATTTTACGCTTTATGGTCAAACATTTAGTCAAGCAAGAATAGCAACTAATGGTTGTTTGCATTTTAAAACCACTGGTTCGTATTGTAATGACTACACTCCAGATCCAATAACAGGTCAGCATACGTACACTTTATATCCTTTTTGGACTGATTTAATTAGAGACAACAACTCAAGAATAAAATCTTGGGGAGATTCTACTAAGATGATATTCGGATGGTATGATCTAAGAGAATACAACAGAAGTAATACAGACAACAGTTTTGAAGTAATACTTTGGCCAAACAACACATTTGAATATAGATATGGTGGGTTAAATGTAATCAATCATGATGTATTAATTGGGGAGATTGGTAGTGGAACGTCAGAAAGTTATACTTATTTATACCATGACGAATGTAGCACAGGCACAACTAATTCTAGTTCTTGTGTAAACACTAATTGGAACAACACTTCATCTAACACATTATTAGAAAATGGTGGTTCTTTATATGGAGCAGGAACAGGTAATGCTATAGATTGCAGTGACCCTTTGAATAATGAATCTTGTTCAGGGTACGCAGCAGCTTACCTAACTCAACAATGTAACCTTACTCAACTTTATAGTGAATCTTGTCCTAATTATTGGACAGCTTATGACGACCAGCAATGTGATGAAGACCCACAATACGCTCCTTTTTGTGCAGGATATACACAAGAAGCATCAGTGGCTTACTATATAGAAGAAGAATTTGACTATGGTTATCAAGATGATATGCAGGGTGGAAGTTTTGGTTTTGATGATAACTTTGGTTATGAAGAAGATATTTTTACTTATATAGAAGAATTTGATTTTGAGCCAAACGAAGAAACACTAGTGTTTGAGTATGAAGAAGTTTTTATTGAGTTTGATTTTCAAGAACCCTTTTCAGAAGATATAGACCCTTTACCAGACTTTAATGTTATAGACGCTATCTATGATATTCAAGTATTTGATGAACCTGAGTTTCTATTATCCCATAATGAATTTGAAAGAAACGATGTAGTCACAATTAACCCAAGTGAGGAACTTATAGAAGAATTTATATTACAAGAAACTGTTTTAGTAGAGGATTTTGAACAAATCAATACTTTTATAGAGTTTGAAACTATTGAGGAATTAGAAGAATGGTTTGAAGAGGAAACTAGAGAAGAGTTAGCTGAAGAGCGTAACGAAGAAGCTGAAGAAGAACTTTACGCTGAAGAAGAAGAAGTATTTGAAGAAGAAGTTGTAGAAGAAATATTTGAAGAAATAGAAGAGCAGTTTGCAGAAGAAGAAAGAGTTGCTTTAGAGGAAAGGGAAGAAGAAGTTTTAGAGGAAGAAACAGAATTAATTGCAGAAGAAAGAACATCAAGAAGCGGAATAACATCCACTATGTTAAATGTTGTTGGTCAGTCTATAAGAACAGCATCTAATAGTAATGCATCTTCTAGTAGTTCTTCTGGGGGGTATTCAAGTGGAAGCAATAGTGGTGGAAACTCTAGTGTTGTAAACAGCAGTGCTGTTAATTCTTCCGTAACAGGTGGCGGAATTAGTACAAGCAGTTCTCCTAGTATGTCTGACCAAATAGCTTCTGCTAATGTACAAACAAATACTATACTTTCTTTAAGTCAAGACACTAACAGTATGTCAGGTGGTAGTTCACAGACAGTTAGTAGTGTTTCTACAGTTATAACACCTATGCCAACATTTGATAATAACCCACAAGTAGTTATGGCAGATGTTCAAGTTCAAAATATGCAAGGTGAGATAGATACAGCAGTTTCAGGAGTTATGACATCGAGTGAAGCAGATCAAATAGCAGATCAGATTATTGCTAACAATATTAAAGAACAACAAGAACAAGCAGAAAATGAACAAGCAGAAACAGGTGAGTATGCAGATCAATCAACACTAATAGCTTATTTAGGATATGTACCAGCATTTGAAGTCTATAAAACTTATGAAATACCAAAACAAGAGACGTGGTATCAACCTAAAGATATTTATAAAAATGTAACAATAAGCGATAATATTAGTGCTTTTTATACTCTGGCAGGTAATAATATCAGTTTAATGAACAGCATGATAGGACAACAACCTAATTTATAGGAGAATAGTATGGATTGGTTTCAAAATAAAACAACTCAAATAATTGCTTTAGTTTCAATTATAGGTACTCTTGCAGGCTTTGGCTATACAGGAGCCACATACGTTAATCGTTTAGAAAACTTAGAAAATAAAATAGGTGGACTAGGTGAAACAGAAGATGCACAGCAAGCTATTGAAGAACGTTTTGCTAGTATAGAAACTCAAGTTAAGTATTTAGAAAAAGAAATAAACAATATAGAAATTCCTGACAACAGCAACACACAAGCTTCTGTTGCTTCTTTAACTAGTGATGTTGAAAGAATTTGGATTGAAATAGATAAACTAGAAAATAGCAAAAACCCTTTAGCAAACTAATGACCTCTAAAAAAGCCACAGCTAATGATGTAGCAAATGATTTAGCTAAACATGAAATACAGTGTACTGAACGTTGGAAAACAGCATTTAATCGATTTGACACACTAGACAATAACATACTTAATGTTACATTAAACTTAGAGCAACAGGCTAAAGAAACTAAAAATTTGTTAATAGGTACGTTAGCCTTTCTTGCAACAACTTTTGTCTCTATCGGCATTACGATAATCAGCAGTTGGTTATGAGTAAAGTTTTATTTGGTGTTATAGGTGTATTGTTAATAATAGGCTATTTTTTATGGAACGAAAACGCAAGATTGTCTGCTTTAAACCAAGCGTTTGAACTTAGAGACCAAGAGCAAAAAGCTGCGATAGAATCTTTACAAAATGATTTTAAACTTCAAACTGAAGGTTTGTTAAACATACAGTCTAGAAATCAAGAAATAGAAGCTGAAATGAACAGGTATCTTGATATATTTAAAAGACATGATTTAACCAAACTTGCAGCAGCAAAACCTGGATTATTAGAACCAAGAGTAAACAAAGGAACTAAAAATGTATTTAACAGCATTGAAGAAGACAGTCGCAACATTGACGATCTTGATGATGGTCTCCAGTTGCAGTCTAATCCCCAGTAGACAACAAGTCGATATCATAACTAAACCTATAGAAAGGCAGATTGTACAACCAATCATGCCTAGAGAAATAGACTTAAAAGAGCCATACTGGTATGTTGTTTCTGATAAAAATATAGACGAGTTTTTAGCTAGAGTAGAAAAAGAACATGGTCAACTTGTGTTTTTAGCTATGTCCGTACCTGATTACGAATTAATGGCTTACAATATGCAAGAGTTAAAACGCTATATAAATGAATTAAAAGAAGTAGTAGTATACTATAGGAAAGTAACTGTTCCTGTTAAGAAGGAGGAGAAATGAATATTTCGCAAGAAGGAATAGCGTTAATTAAAAAGTTTGAGGGTTGTGAATTAGATGCCTACCAAGACAGTGTTGGTGTTTGGACAATAGGTTATGGACATACTAAAGATGTACACGCAGGTGACTCTATAAACCAAGACGAAGCAGAACATTTACTACAAGAAGAAATGCCAGAATACGAAGGGTATATTAACGACTATGTAGAAGCACCACTAGAGCAATGTCAATTTGATGCTTTAGTTTGTTGGGTATACAACCTCGGACCAACAAATCTTAGAAACTCTACACTCTTAACAGTTTTAAATCAAGAAAGATATAGCGATGTCCCTAGAGAAATTAAAAGATGGAACAAAGCTGGTGGTAAAGTTTTACAAGGTTTAGTGAGAAGAAGAGAAGCAGAAGCGTTACTTTTTCAAGGAAAAAATTGGGAGGATGTGTAGTGCCATTAGCTAAATTTATATTAAAACCTGGAGTAGATCGTGAAGGAACTTCTTATGACAATGAAGGTGGATGGTTTGACAGCAATTTAATACGTTTCAATAGAGGAAGACCACAAAAAATAGGAGGATGGCGAAAGGATAGTTCATCTACGTTTATAGGAACTTGTCGTGCTTTACATGGTTGGGTAGACTTAGAAGGTACAAGGTATTTAGGTTTAGGAACAACAAACAAATATTATCTTGAAGAAAATAATGCTGATTTCACTGATATAACACCTATTCGTAAAACCTCAACAAACAGTATTACGTTTTCAGCTACAAATGGTTCATCTACAATAACAGCAACAGACTCTAGTCATGGAGCAGTTATAGGAGATTTTGTAACCATATCAGGAGCAGTTAGTTTAGGAGGAAACGTGACAGCAGCTGTTTTAAATCAAGAATACCAAATAGTAACAGTTCCTACTGCAAACACCTACACCTTCACTGCTAAAGATACTTCTGACGCCACAGTTACGGCGAATGCGAGTGACTCAGGTAATGGTGGTTCAGGAGTTGATGGGGCATATCAGATTAATTGTGGTCTTGATGTATATGTGCAATCTACAGGTTGGGGTGCTGGACTTTGGGGTGCATCTACATGGGGATCAAGTTCAGCGTTGACCTCTGTTAATCAACTTAGATTATGGAGCCACGACCATTTTGGTGAAGATTTGCTTATGAATGTTAGAGCAGGTGGTGTGTACTATTGGGATGAAAGTAGTGGCACTTCATCAAGAGCAGTTGCCTTATCCGAAATTAGTGGAGCAAATCTAGCACCAACTGTAGGGTTACAAGTGTTAGTTTCAGAAACAGATAGACATGTGATCGTTTTAGGTGCTGACCCTGTGTCAGGAGGCAGCAGGAGTGGCTCTGTTGATCCAATGCTTATAGCTTTCAGCGATCAAGAAAATGCTGCTGAGTGGGAATCGTTAACAACAAACACAGCAGGAAGTTTACGTTTATCTGAAGGGAGTATGATTATTGGTGGTCTTAAAGCAAGACAAGAAATTCTTATTTGGACAGACACTTCGCTATACAGTATGCAATTTATTGGACCACCATACACGTTTGGTCTTAATCTACTGAACAAAGGCTCTGGTTTGATTTCGCCTAATGGTGCCATTAATGCTGCACCTGGAGTTTTTTGGATGAGTACAGATAATTTTTATGTTTACAACGGAAGTGTACAAAAGTTACCTTGTAGTGTACATAGCTATGTGTTTGACGACATTACTTTAGGACAAGCACACAAAACATTTGCTTTTAGTAATGCTCAGTTTGATGAAATAGGTTGGTTTTACTGTTCTTCTAGCAGCACAGAGATAGATCGTTATGTCTGTTACGATTATGTTGACAATGTTTGGACTTATGGTAATTTAAGCAGAACAGCATGGTTAGACCAAGGTATAGTGAACTACCCTAGAGCAACAGCTAATAACTATCTGTACGAGCACGAGTTTGGTTACAACGATGATGGTAGTCCTATGACTAATGTGTACATAGAAAGTTCTGACCTAGACATAGGAGAGGGAGAAGAATTCGCTTTTATAAGTAAACTAATTCCTGATGTACGTTTTTTAAACAATAGTTCAGGTGGGCAAGTTAATTTTGTATTAAAGACTAGGGATTATCCAGGAGACTCGTTATCGACTAAAAGCACTAATGCCCTTACGAGCACAACACAGAAAAAAGATATGCGAGCAAGAGCAAGGCAAGCAGTTATACGTTTCGAGTCTGACGATGACGACACAACTGCTAATGACGATGTTGGTTGGCGTATAGGTGCGACTAGACTAGAGATAAGAGGTGATGGCAGACGATGAGTAAGTTACTGACTGCTCGTTTACCTTTAGCATCAGGTTCAGAGATAACTTCTGATTTATACAACAGATTAGTTCGTGTACTTGAAATAGATTTAGGAGAGTTTGATCCTGACAACACTAGACAAATCTCAACAGCTGAGCGAGACACTTTATCTTTTAATGTAGGAAGTATTATATGGAATGCTGATATTGGTGCTCTTCAAGTTTATAAAGGATTGTATTGGGAAAGTATCAGCACTCCGACCACACCTCAAGGTTTTGAAGCTACAACTTCTGTTGGATCTGTTACTGTTCAAGTAGGAGTTAACTCAGCAAAATCCACGTCTATAAACATATAAGGAGAAAAAAATGGAGCCATTTTATTATAATTGTACATTAGTTCGAGTTATAGATGGAGACACGATCGATGTAGATATCGATTTAGGGTTTGCTGTTATATTGTCTAAACAACGTGTGCGTTTAGCTGGTATAGATACACCAGAATCTAGAACTAGAAATCTTGCTGAAAAAGCATTAGGATTACAGGCAAAAGAAAGACTAAAAGAGTTATGTGGTGAAAAACTACAAGTGAAATCCTTAGGCAAAGGGAAGTACGGAAGGATTTTAGGAATACCACATACAATAGACGGAGAGGATATTTGCTCCATGCTTATTAACGAAGGGCATGCTGTAGAATATTGGGGTGGTGCTAAAACTAAGGTCTGGGGATAAAAAACGGAGTCCATAAATCGCCTCCACGGACTTTTCTTATATTAGCTAAGGGTAACGTACCCCTCTAAACAGAGTCATTTCCTATAAGTCTACCTGTTTTTATAAGGTACTTAACATCACCAAGTTTTAACTCTTCTATATTAGACATAAGGAACTCAACTTTTACAGGACTAAACCGACCAAGTTGTGTATATCCTTTCACTTCTTCTACTTCGTTTTGTATTATATGTATTAACCACTCAACCCTAGTGTTTTTCTGGTGAGTGTAGTATTTGCTAGACTTACCTATAGGCACTCGCACACTAGATTGTAAAAAATCGTAATCTTTAGGTTTTTTTACATTAGTAAGGTTAATAGATAGACGTTTACATTGTTTTTCATACTTGTTATCCTGTAATGATTTAAAATCTATGTTTCTTTCCCTTAGTTCTGCACTTAACTCTTTGTATGTAGGTTTATCTGGGTGAAAGTTTTTTAATAAAACACAGAATGTTGATACAAAAACTGGTCCATGTTTACACTCAGCTGTTAACAGATGGGC
>Ga0208158_1000593_pt1 | contig 12590 bp, 18 predicted proteins | sample 8_EtaG_FD_184081 | JGI IMG/M metagenome (GOLD analysis project Ga0208158, IMG submission 184081) | Marine viral communities from the Subarctic Pacific Ocean - 8_ETSP_OMZ_AT15162 metaG (SPAdes) (version 2) | ecosystem: Environmental > Aquatic > Marine > Oceanic | place: Pacific Ocean | collected...
GCTGAAATCCTGTATGAACAAGCGTACCATTGGCGTTAGCGTTGCCTGTATATTTTCCAAACTTGCTATACCCTGCTACTTCGCTGAAACAGTAAGCTATATAAGTATCAGTTGAACCACCAGTGCCAGCATCTGATCCTACAGTGAAAATAGTAGAAGTTGGTGAAGTATTATTCCACCAGTTGGCACTAGCACTACTTTCGCCTGAAGTACTATTTAAAACTAATCTTTTTGTATTACCAATTTCTCCGTGATAGACTGCCCAATCAGACGCATTTGGTCTTCTTCTGATAATTAACACTTTAGGTGCAACACCTAATCCATGACCTATGTTTCCTGCTCCATTAGGACCTGTATATCCAACAATAGAAAACCCTGCTGCTGCATTCACTTTTACAGTTGATTGAGTATTTCCATCAAAATTACTTGATCCAAGAGTTGTATTTGTATTGATTGCACCCCCCATCCCACTGTGAACACTACACCAATAATAGAGCTGGGGTGCGGATGCTGGTACTGTTATATGTAATCTTCTTGTAGAAGCTGATGAGAATCCAGATGTGTATTGGCTATAAGTTTTTGATACTCCATCTAAAAAATAAGTTATTCCTGATGTATATACAGTTCCATTAGCTGCTGTTCCAATACTAAACGGATGAGAAGCATTTGAAGAATCATCCATATTGAAGATATAAGTACCACCTTCTGCTAAATCAAGAGTTACAGCAGACGTTCCAAAATTATCAAATCTATATTTATTGCCAGAATCAGAAACAACCTTTACTGTATAAGTCTTGCCATCTGTATCTCCACCGTTCCAATTCCATGCAACATAAGTTCTACCAGTTACGTTCATATCTCCGTTATTACCAGAAGTAAAACCACCATTGTTAAAAGCTGTTAGATAAATGTTATTATCTCCTTCAGCATCAGTTCTTGATGAAACAAGATATTTATAAATACCTCTTACAGCATCGGTAAGAATATGAGAATTATCACCATTTCTTCTTTTTACCCAAACCCAATCAGGGGTGAAATCTACTGCACTTGTATCAGTTATTACTTGAGTGCTACTATTTCCACTATATGTAAGAGTTCCAAAATTTTTATTAGGTAGCAGTATTGTTGGGTCGGGTAAGTTTGCTGAACATAATGTTTTAAAGCCTGTAGGTGCTGAATATGTAAAAGGTCTTTGACCAAAATTTATAGATACTGTTTTAGCAGAACCTTGATACATAGAAACAAAAGGTGTTAATAACCCTGTTGGATAATTTGGTCCAGTTGAACTGAAATCAACTGCTGCATTAGCTCCTGTCGCTGGATTTCCACTATTAAAGTAAGTTCCGCTTGTATTAGTAAACCATATTTTTTTATTGTCCGCATCTAAAGCAATACCAATTTTCCCAGGACCAGATTGTGCTGTAATTCCAGTACCAGAGGCATTGTTTCCATCAACCCTTAAAAAATTAGTATTACCATCTGCTCCAGCGACAATAAGAGCAATTTGACCATTAGAAGGAAGTGAAGTACCTTTATTTGAAAGAGGCATATTGTGATGTGCAATACCTATTTCTGGTTCAGCTTCGTTCATATCAACTTCCCAATACCACTTGCCAGAGTTAACAGCAAAAGTACCTGTTGCAGCTTGATCGTTTGAATCTGTATATAAAGTTAAAGCACCTTCTCTTAAAGAAGCACCATTAGTCTTATCAAGCGGATTAAGAGTGCAGAAATTATTAAGTGGTGTATCTTCTAAAGAATCATTACCAGTGCCAGCAGCTACAGAAAAATTATTTGGTGTGAAGTTGTGACCATTACCGCTTGAATCTTTGCCTAATGTGGTTGCAGTCGTTCCAGAATTATCAGCAAATTTTAAATAAAATCCATTTGTTCCATAACCTCCCCCTGAATATTTTTTAGGTTTCCATTGTCCTGTTATTGCGTCTGTTTCTCCAAAATATGACGGATCATAAGCCTGTCCATCAATAAAATTAATTTCGCTTTTATAACTGCCCGAGTTATCAGAAGTGTCTGCAAACTTACCTATAAAATGTTTACCTTCACCATAATCCGAACCACCTAAAGTATTACCATTTATAACGCTATCTTGGTTTTGATCGGGGTTTGATGAACTAGAAAAGTCAGTCTCTCTTGTTCCGTTAATATAAAGTCTCATACGGTCATCTGCGGTTGAATTTCCAGAATCCCATATGACAACAATGTGCATCCAAGCAGAATTGTCTCTTAATACTCTAGTTGTAATTTTTGTTCCTTTTTGTGCACTATGCCAATTTTGAAATCTTAATCTGTCACTATTGTCAAAATTAATGTGTGTATAAACAGCGTCACTACCTGATGAAAATAAGTTTTGATGTTGTCCATTTATGGTCTTTTTTACCCATCCACTCCAAGTCCATTTATCTTCATTACCATCCCCTAAAGTGGCTTGTAAATACGCTCCATCATTTCTGTTAAACCTTAAACTACGTTCTACTTCAAGGTCTGAAACTCCTGAAGCTCCGACTCTTATTGCATCATAAAAAGACATTTACTTAACATCCAATGAAACTGCACAATGGATTACGTTAGAGGATTTAATAATGTAATCAATCCGATCTGTAGCGGATGCAGTTGTCGTTAACGTAGGTGCTGTTCCACCTACAAATTTAAAGGCTGAGTTAAATGCTGCTGTTCTAGATCCTGTTCCGTCCTGTGTAATGAATATTGAACCTGCCTGACCTACTACCTGATTGCTTGGTGCTGCGAATGTTCTATTACCACCTAGTGTTACTGAATGATGACAGGCTGTAGCCATGTCTATTGTTATTGTTGCTCCATCTGATAATGCTGTAATGTTTGCTGCAGCTCCTCCTGTAAGTGCAACTCCTCCACTAGCAACCTGAAACTTAGTTGATCCTCCTAGCTGAAGTAATAAATCTCCTGTTCCAGCATCATTAATAATCGAGTTACTGGCATTATGAAATATTTCTAGATCATTTCCAGTTCCGAATCTAATCTTTTGATTGTCTATTAAATCTAATGGACTGGATAATTTAGTTCCTGTTACTGATCCATCAGCTGGTGTAACAATAGATGAATCTATACTCTGTCCAAGAACAACTGCAAAGAAACTTAAACCACTGGCTGGTGCTGTAGTGAATGTAAGAGTACTTCCAGCTATTGTATAGTCATTATTAGGATTTTGAATTACACCTCCAAGACTCACAATAATATCATTAGCTGTTCCAGGAGAGACATTAGATCCACCTACTTGGATAGTAAATGCAGTTGTACTGCCATTAAATCCACTGGATATATCATCTACTTCCCTATTACGACCTAATTTAGGTTCTGGTCCTATGTATGCCATCTAAACAAATACTTTTTATATATAAGTATTTTAAATTGACTAATCTTCTACTTTTTAAGTTATTTGGCTGTTAATACAACTTCTTACCATCTACTATAGCTTTATCAATGGCTGTAAAACTTTCAGATGTCCAGATAGAAGTTGTTCCATCAAGTTTTTTATATGTCTTGATTGTTTCAAGGTGTTCAACATTGCGTTTTATTTTAGCGTTATAGTCATCAGTAGTTTCACCTGATGTCTTAGCAGTATTAATAACGGTTACGCTATCACCAGCAGCAGCAAAAATAGCTGCTACTTCATCGGCTGTTCTTTCTTTCATTTATTTGCCCTCCAAGGCGGTAACTTTTGCAGATAATTCTTGTATTGCTTTAACTAAAACAGGGATTAAATTACCTTGTTTTGCTTCTAGCTTATCTGGGTTGTCGTCCATTACTAAATCAAGAAAATCATTATTTCCTTGTGCTGTTTGTAATTCTTGTGCAATAAAACCAGCACGAACTGTTCCATCAGTTGCATCTGGTTCTCTTCTTTGCCACTTAAATTTAACAGGTCGTAAAGTGTTTAAAAATTTAAGTCCAACAGGAATATCAACAACATCTGTTTTATCTCTTTTATCTGATAACGAACTGATTGATGTTTGGTTACATCTTAAAGTTGAAATAGAACCGTTTCCAAGTGTAATAGTATTAGATACCGTAGCACTTGAAGGATCTACGTCAAATCCTATGCAGATATTGTTACCTCCAGTTGTTATAACATCACCAGCACTGACTCCTACTATAGTATTTCTATGTCCTGTGGTAATTCCAACTCCAGCACTATGTCCAACAATAGTACAATCTTCGCCAGTAGTAATATTTTTACCGCAATCGTTTCCTATTAAAGTACAGCCCCAAGCTGTAGTTATATCCTGACCAGCTAAATATCCTGATGCAGTATTACCCCAGCCAGTAGTACAAGCACTTAATACACCATATCCGACTCCAGTATTATAAGATGCCGTTGTATTATTATGTATTGCAAACGCTCCTACAGCCGTGTTATACGTCCCAGATGTGTTGTCTGTTAAAGCATGATAACCCACCCCGGTATTATCATTTGCAGTATTTGCTCCTAAAGCAGTATGACCAAAAGCCGTATTTTTTTGACCTGTTAGATTGGCATACATGGCAGCTTGACCACCTACTGTATTATTACCTCCTGTTGTGTTTGCACCTAACGCACCTCTACCAATTACTGTATTTTCAGCTCCAGTAGTATTGGCATCTAAAGCTTGATAACCAATGGCAGTATTATAATCTCCACTAGTTGTCGCTGTTCCAGAATCAAAACCATAGAAAGTATTTCCTGTTGCATCAGTACCAGTAAAGCTATCTCCTGAGTTAGTACCACCTACCGTGTTGCCTTGTCCATCACTTGTTACACCACCTGCCACAGTCTCAAACGTAGGGTCTGCTCCGTTGTTTGCTCGTAAAAACTTACCATCACTACTACCATCACCATGAGGAAGTTTAGATAAAGCCACAGCCTGATCTGCTATGTCAGCCTCAACAACTGCACCAGCATTTATTAATTGTACTTTTGTTTGTGACATTTACACTTAAAATTATATTTAATAATTCTAAGTTCCCTTTATCTACGAATTCTTACTGTTTCTATTGCTGGTTTTCCTAGCTCTTGTTCAAAATCTTGTTCAACTGAGAGAGCAGGAATATCTGAACCCGATTGACTATACAAATTCTTACGCCTTATATACCCATCTACAAAATTTTTTCCACCATTTGCCATTACTGCTGGAAAATCATTATCTCCCATAATTAACCACCTACTGATTTTAAGAATGCATCAACCCTATCACCAACAGGAGTTTCTTGGGACTTTGCATTCATAGGATTAGTTTTTTCAGCTGCTTTCATATTAGCTTCTGCATAAGGAGCAGAAACCGACTGACCTTGAGTTGCATAACCGCCAGGTAACTTCGATTGTCTTCTTGGATCACCTAAGTCGCTATCCATTGATAACCCAGACTGATCAAAACCAGCATTATTTAGCATTTTATTTAATTTTTTTGCTTTTCTTTATATTACCATTCACAAAACTAATAGGGTTAGAAAGTGATTGTATATTATTTTTTTTCGAAATATACAACCAATTACCCACCCCTACCTCGGCATTTTTTAAAATTTAAGTCCTTATATATAAAATAGTAGGTATGGTTAATGGTTTTTTTACCTATACAATCTTCAAAACCTTTTCTACCAGAATGATTTTACTATGAACACCCAAGTTCATGAAAAAAAAGGGGGTTTTACTCGGCTACGTGTATGTTGAGGATAGGTAAGAGGTTGTATATTATAAATTAAACAGTCACATACCTAACCTCACTTTCCCTAGAAGTAATATAAATAGGCAAAAAAAATTGGTATTTGGGTGTTCAACGATTGCCATTGCTATCAAAGGGATATATACTAAAAACCAAACCACCCCCTACTTGCATGCAAACTGAAAACCCTTTCCTCTACAACCTTTTGACTCCTTATGATCAAATTAAATTCGTTAATGCTTTTAAAACAGGCTTAAAAATATTAGGAAAAGATAAGTGTTGGTGTATGAAAAAGATTAAACACTCTGCTTTTGAGGGGTTTAATACAAGTAAGAAAAATAAATTGCAATATCAAAGTAGAGATGCACGAGAACTTCTTTTATATTTGACAGGAAGAGAACCAAGAGGAGAGCAACAAATAATTGTTAGAAAAGGCTTTTGTCAATCACCATACTGTCTCAACCCTTCTCATTATTATTGGGGAACTAGAAAAGATGTAGCTTATGAAAGTGCTTCAATAAATGAAAATAGTATTGATACATTCTTAATAACCAAGTTAAGAAAGGAAAGTAAGAGAGGGATTAGTAGTAGAAAATTATCTAAAACTTATCGACTCCCATATCACTCAGTTAGAAGAATTTGCTCATATGAAACATATGAAGATGCTGAAAATAGAAAAAATGATTACAATGAAAAAGAAATCTGGGATAATCTTTCAAAATTTTGTGAAAAGATTTTAATAGCTTTTCCAGAAGAATCAAAAAAATACAAACTAAATTTTCTCGTGAATAAACAATTAGAGTGTCCTTGGCATATCAAAGATTCTAAAACTCATATTGGGAATTTTGGTATTATGGGTGAATGTTTAGATTGTATGAAGGAAATTAAAAATGGTAGATGTTTGGTTGATGTAAGAGAATTTGATTTTAGATGGTATTGGCAAGTCAAGAGATTCTGGGAGCAAGTAGAAGTAAAGGATGAAGATTCATGCTGGCCGTGGAGAGGAGCTACAAGAAAAAATAATACAGAATCGACAGCTTATTTTCCAAGTCCTTTTCATTCGGGTAAAACACAATCAGCTCCACGAGTAGCTTTTTGGCTTAGTAGAGGATATACAGGAAAATATCGAATATTTAGTAAATCTACTTGTGAATCCTTTTGCTGTAATCCAAAACATCTCACTATTAAAGAATTAAAAGACTATGAAGATCCGAAAAAAATTACCTCGATTAAACTAAGTCATGACAATATATTCGAGTATTACAAGAATAGACAAAACCCTAGCTGCCAAAAATGTCAAGATTCCTAACCACAATACCTAGTAATAGTGGATTCGTTAACTTAGGATTAGTTGAAACGTATCCTACTGGAGGTGGAGGACCAACTGCTTATGGTCCAACATCCTATTTTGGCTCTGATCCACTACCAGCTGAACAAGGGGATAATTTAAATAATCCAATAGATTTGGGAGATTTTTCATCAATATTTAAATCGCTTAATTTAAAAAATACTCATGGGGGCTTAACTAGAAAACAAACTACTTTTTATAAAATTAAGTTAAAAAGTCCTAGATCAATTCAATTTACTCAAGACTTTTCTCAGTTTTCATATGAAGAAAACACAAATAGAAATACATTATTAGCTTTTTATAGAATACTAGATGATGGTAGAAGAGAAGAATTACCTATAAATGATGAAGGTTATGTACATAAAGAAAGTTCTATAGATTATTTAGATGATGACAATGGTGCATTATTAGATGATTATCCAACAACAACTTTAGGTGTTGGTAATTATCTATTTTTAATTACAAATGATATTAGATATCTAGAAACAAATTATTCAATTAGTCTTAATGTTTCCGTAGTTGATTTTCGTTTTGTTTCAGAAAATATATCAGAAAGTATAAATTTTGGATTAGTTAGTAATAGTGCTGAATCTACTTTAGATTTTGGATTTATAACTTAAACAATATCCATATTACCAGTTTCTGGATTATACTTTTTAGGTAATAATCCTTTAGGGTCTTGTTTTGCAAACGATGGATCTTTAGTTATCGTTGCTGTAGGTCTACCTTTAGTTTTAGCTAATTCCACGGCATCTAAATATTCTTTTTTAGCTTTATTTAAATTTTCTTTCGCAGTTTCTTTTACAAAATCTAATTGAGTCTTAGGAGCTGTAGCAGGAGCTGTTGATGTACCTGTACTTGCTCCAGCAGTTTGACCTTTCTTTTGATCAAATGCATCTTTAGTTGATGTTATACCAAAAGGTCTTGGGGTGGTTTGAAAACTTGTGTCAGGTGTTTTATTTGGTAAAGAAGATAGATATGCGGCTGCAGCTAACATATTTGTTCCTTTACTTCTAGCACCCATTTCAGCAGGTGTTCCTACTTCGTCATATCTTTGCTGCTGAATTTTACCAGTCTCCTTCTCTATTCTCCCCATCTGCTCCGCTAAATCTTTAAAACTTTTCTCAGGTATCACAGATTGAAACTGTTGAGGCTTAGTCTCAGCAGGCATTATTACAGTTGGTGCTGATGGCTTGCTTCCACCCATTTTATTTTTTAAGGTTACATTCTATAGTAATTCTATCTGTAACAAACTCGTAGAGATGAGTGCTTCCAATATATCCAAGAGGGACAATAATCAATATCAACAACAACTCAGCATAAGTGATAGGGCGACGCATGACAAAAAATATCCTTTCTTAAATGATATTAGCCAATTACTACATGATATGTCCACGTCTGAATTGTATAACTTATGTTCTTTACAAGAATTATTATTAGCTAAATCCTGTTGGGAAGCAGAAAACTATAGTGGTTCTTTAGAAAAATGTAAAAAACGATTAACCGAAGTATATGGAAAAAATTGGTGCGATCATGTAAAATTAAAAGATCATTTTAGGAATATAAGACAATATTACATTTGGGTTTTACTTATTAGTCATAGACAACAATGGGACTATTTGCAAAAGTAAGCTAACATTTTAAAAGATACGAATAATATGATCCTCAGATGCCAGTAGAAATAACAGAGGATTGGCTAGATATTTTAGATACGACTAATTATGCCCCTCTAAAAGATCCTGATAACACCTATCAAAGCTATAGATTTAAAAATTTAGATATTGATTCTGTAACTACAAAAAATTTTAAAAAAAGACTTTGTGAATCGTTAATTGAACAAGTAGAAATATTTATACCCCCTTCTGGAAGCTTCTCTAATGCAGATTTAAGACGATATTTAGAACTTATTTCGGGTTATGAAACTAGTACAACTGACTTAGTTCTAGGTTTATCTCTTGCAGATCAAATAAGAATTACTTTTAGTGATATGAAAACAAGTACAATCTGTGATCGCTACCCTGATATTAATCTTGCAGAAAAACGTAGATATAGGTGTGTTGCTGAATATCTGATAAGACAAGGTGAACTAGCAAAATTAAGAGATGAAAATGGAAAATTAATTAAAAAAATTGGAAATATGCAAAAAGCAGTAGTTTTATATAGACCACTACCAAAACTCTTAGAAACACTAAGAAAATCAGGATTAGCAAAATTTGTAAAAATTGACAAAAAGCCAAAAGATAGTAAGAATGTAGAAGCAGGAGAAACTAAATGACTAGTAGAAGAAATCGTTTACTTAAGCAGCTGATTGGTAAAGCTACAGGTGAAGAAGAAGCTAAGCTCTACAAACTTACAATAGAAAGAATTTGTGCAGATATGTGTGAATACTATTACAAGTTCTACCACAACGATGGACCTGGGGCGATGGTTTATGTCCCCGACCATGAAGATGAAAAGAAATCAATGTTTTATTTAACAGTAGATAACCTTATAAGTGCTGTTGATGACCTTAATAAGCAGGATATGGAAGGTGCTGCAGACGTTATGAAACAAGCTATAGTAAGGGCAGAAAAGTTAGATCCTGATAAAGAAGCGTTATTTATTATTCAAGATGAAAAAGAAATGTCATTAGTTCACTATAAGATTGATAGTGAAGGTGCAAGCTTCAAACAAATGTGAACAACAGGCCGTATCTATCTAAACAAATAAATGATTTAACTGATGATTGGCTTACTCCATGTAACTATTTAGCTTATATAAATGCTCTTTTAGGGGACATTGATTTAGATCCGTGCTCAACCTATAGTGCAAATGTTGAATTTTTACGAGCAAAAAAAATATATACACCTAAAGAAGATGGTTTAAATATTGATGATCCTTGGACTGGGACAGTTTATTTATTTCCTCCAACAATAGGTAGATGCTCATTTTCACAAGAAAGAGGGACTTGGAGGTGGAGTGTCAAAGCTGGAGTAGGGGCAAAGGCACCGAGCGTTATATGGTTTAGAAGATTAGTACGAGAATGGAAGTTAAGAAACATTCGAGAAGCTTTATTTTTCTCTACTTATCCTGAAATGTTAAGAATATGCCCTGAAATGTGGGATTATCCGGTATGTTTTCCTACTGATAGAGCCAGTCTTATTCATGGGAAAGGAATGTATGTCATATCTCCTCCAGTTCATTGGGGATATTTTATTTATTTACCTAGAATGGATTTTGGATTTAATCAAACAGATAGGTTTAAAGATATATTTTCTAATATTGGAAAAGTAATATGTTAATTATCTCTTGGAAATTCTTGATCTTTGATCTGTGCAGGTCTTGGAAATCCATTTTCATTTAAGTTATTTACAAATGATTTTAAAAAATTTTTTCGACTGTTATCATCAACGCCTGGTCTAACCCCACGACGCTCTTTATTTATATCCTTTTGAGGATTCAGTGACTTATAGAACCTGTAACGATTGTCAACGTCGTAACTACTAGTAAACTTACTCATAGAGATATTCTACGAGGAATTAACATGCCAATGTCGGAATCAGAGATTAAAATTAGTGGAATCTGCGATGATATCAAAGAACTTCTAATACATAAAAATAGAAAATATGGTAATTCTGCTTTAAAACCATGTAGAGTTTTTAGTAAATCATCACCAGTAGAGCAATTATTAGTTCGAATTGACGATAAATTAAATCGAATTATGCAGGGTGCTGGATTACTTGCAGATGATGAAGATGTAGTAAATGATTTGATTGGATATTTAGTATTGCTTAAAATAGGAATGCATGAGGAAAAAATGAAGAATTTATCACATGTTTTTCATCAAGGTTTTAAAAATGTAACCATTCCCACTGCTCACTTAAAAGATATACCACAGGAGGATGACAATGGAGTATAAAGATTTAATTGATAATTATACCCCTGAGCTGGAGTTACTTGATGCTTTAGATTATCTTAGGGATCAACCTTGGCTCGCTTCGGAGATCCTAGACCACTTGGCTTCTCGTTCCAGTAGCGGAAAAAACGACGTAAAACTTCTCCAGACGGATCAAGCTCTTTAAATTTTTTTTCTAAATAATCAATACCTTTTATTTGATTAGAAGACCCATTGTAAGTTTCGACTAAATTTAATAAACAAACTTCTGTGTGGCATTTATGAGAATAGAAAGTAGGTATTTCTTTATCTGCAGCAAAATACATATCTAATTCAGCACGTCTTCTAGCAACCATTAAATCGCCTCCTGACATCCAATAAGTATTAATAAATGGACTCCACTCTTTAATAATTTTAGACTTAGAAGAATAACTATTAATAAGCTCTAATAACTTACAATTTTTAAAAGATTGAATACCAATACTATGAGCAAAACTTAAAATTGCTGCTTTTCTATTAGTATTTAAACTAACAAAAACATAATCTTTTAATTTATTAGAAAATTCTTTTAAATCTAAATAAAATTGTTTATCTATATCTTCTTGAGTAAATTTATCTTTCGAAGTTAAACCATGTCCATTTATTTCTTGACTTCCATAACCAATTCTCCAAGAATCTTCTCCGAAGTCCTTATAAGTCGCATATTTACCTAATCCTAAAAATGTTCGAGCAGGGGTATATGATTTAGTTAATTTAAAGCCTTTATCTGAAAAGAAAGGATATTTAAGGAACGTCAACAGTGCCGAGGTAACTCACTTCAGAGTAACCATCATATGTTAGTAATACAACATAATCTTTACTAGCATTAGTTACAACAGCTCCAACAGCTCCTTTACCTCTGCCAGCTTTATCTATATCAAAAAACTTTTTATAGCCTGTAGGAGCATCTCCTGTAGCAAATGCGTCTTTTTGAAATATTTGAACAGTACGAATACCTGATGATTTTTCAATGTTTACGATAATGTTTCCTGTAGTTCCAGGGTTTACCTCGAAACCTCTTACGTCATCACTTTTATCACCTGTAGTAGAACCACCTACATAAGTGATTTCTGATCCAGTATCAACACTGAATGTATCAAGAGTTCCTGTAATTCTTCTTGTAGCCATGTTTTTTAAGAAATTTGACCTTCAGTCGATAACTGAAATTGAATGTCTGCATCTATTCCATGATCTTTCATAATGCTGAAAAACATCTGACGATCTAATGCTTTTTGATGTAAAAGCTCAATAAATGCTTCTTCTAATTCTAAGCGGTCTAAAGTTTGGATTGCAATAGCAGCAGCATGAATCGCAAATTCTTGATCTACTGGGAGGTTGACATCCATATAAATTGAAACCTTTATACATATATTACCAACAGTAAATTAAGGGGCAACACTAGATAGTATTTAAGATCTGGTATCTACAGTAAAGTTAGGAATATCAGGAATCTCGTCATCTAAACCAGTCTTCTTTAGATCTCTCGATTCTATAAAGTCTTGTAAGTGTTTCTTGGGATCTGTAACTGGGGTCATGAGTTCTTACGTTTCTCTTTAAGAACATAGAGCTTACTCCATAGCTTCCTCCAAAAAGGATAATAAAACTGATAGCTACGGTTGTCATTTCAATTTTCTAT
>Ga0208158_1000597_pt1 | contig 12557 bp, 6 predicted proteins | sample 8_EtaG_FD_184081 | JGI IMG/M metagenome (GOLD analysis project Ga0208158, IMG submission 184081) | Marine viral communities from the Subarctic Pacific Ocean - 8_ETSP_OMZ_AT15162 metaG (SPAdes) (version 2) | ecosystem: Environmental > Aquatic > Marine > Oceanic | place: Pacific Ocean | collected...
AGAGGCGAGTACAAATGAGATTAAGGAAATTGAAGAACCGGAAAAAGTTGAAGCGTGCTTTTTTGACCCTACGACTGGGGCTAAGGAATGCGCTTAAAGTAGAGGAGATATAAATGGCTGAAAATATTCCAATAGTCGATATAGCTTCTAAAGGATTAGTTAAAGATACTCCTCCAGTTTCATTACCTACTAATATATTTACTGATGTTAGAAACGTACGATTTAAAGATGGCGCAGTAAGAAAGATAGAAGGTGAATTGCTATTAAACAACATTACAAGTGATTTATCAAATCCTCAATCATTTGGTAAAGTTAGATACTTTGCTTCGTGGGAGAATCCAAACAAACAACCTACAGGATGTTACTATATATTCGTAGTAGATCTATTAAATAATAATATTACAGTAGGTCAGAAAGTTTATATTCAAGATCATCTAGGAACTAAAAAAGATATAACTCCTGCTTCTTTAAATAGTGGTAATGGGTTTACTTATACTGCTACTGGGTGGCAACATACTCTTTTTGCAGGTGGATTTTCTCTTATTATAAATAATGGAATTGATAAACCTCATTATATCTTAGATACTCCTGGAAATACTAATATAAATAATATTACATTAGCTGAGCTTCCAGGATGGGATAGTTATAATGCAGAGGTAGTACCTCATAACGATACATTTGTAACAGGTAATAGTAATGTATTTGACTTAGGACAGAAAGTAGATTTTGTTGCTAATAGTATTATAGTAACTGGAACTACTGCGAAGACCGCACAAGCAGGCTCTCCTGCAGGAAGTGGAACTACTAACACAGCTAACTTTGTTCCTGGTGCTATGCCTGGATCTACTCCTTCAGTAACTGGTGATAACTTTCAGATATATACAGATGCAGCAACTGATACAACCGTTATAGTTGTTGGTAATCTAGCTAATACTAATACGTTAAAGATCACTGTTAAATCTAGAAACCCTGTTAACGTTAGAGCAGGTGTTATAGAATCTTATGGTGATCTGCTAGTAGCTGGAGATCTTACAGAATTAGACTCATCTAATAACACTACTGTAATAAGAAGATTGGCTGGAGTTGTAAGAACCTCAGACGTAGCAGCTCCTGGAGCTATTCCGAATAACTGGAATCCTTTTAAAGTTGGAGCAAATACAGCTGATGAATTTACTTTGTCAGAGACAAGCTCTATAAAAGATATGAAACCTCTACAAGGTAACATGTATATCTATTCTTCTAATTCAATTCATGTTATGAGATTAACAGGTAATATAAATGCTCCTGTGTCTTTCTCTCCTGTGACAGATGAGTATGGATGTCTAACAACAGGTTCTGTTCTTGAATTTGATGGAAAGCATTTTGTAGTAAGTAACAACGATATATACTTATTTGTAGGTAACCCAAGTAATATTCAGTCAATGGCTGATGGAAGAGTTAGATCGTACTTTATAAACAATCTTAATCCTATCCATGAGAAAGAATTATTTCTTTTAAACAATCATAGAGAAAATGAGATATGGTTATGTTATCCTACACTAAACTCTAAAGCAGGAGAATGCGACGAATCTCTTATATATAATTACAGAGATAATACTTGGACTATACGTGACCTCAATGGCGTTATGTCAGGAGATACAGGTCCAATAAAAGGTGGAGGAATACCTACCGCTACTATTCACTTAACTGGAAACAGTGGTACATTTGGATATACTAACAGAGGTAGAAAAGAAGTACAAGCTGTAACTATAAATGGTAAAACTCCTAAAGTTACTATAGGTACTAAAGCTAAGAAGACTGTAGCCGTTGGAACATTTTCTCAATTTCAAACTGATACGAGAGAAATTGTTGATATTACAGTAACGGGAGATACAGGACCTAATGTTGTTAACCAAATAACTACACTAACCTTTCCTTCGTCTGCTACGTTTACTTATGATAGAGATCAAAGTTCTTATCTTGATGGTGGAGCTAGTGCTGTTATAAAAGGTAGTTCATCTCATGGTATCGGTGATGTTAGTTTCCCTGCTATCTCTATATTAGGAACTAATCAAGCTAATGGCGCAACTATTAATATGACTATATTTGTTGCTGCGGTTAGAGACTATATAAACTCTAATGCTGCGCTATCAGATTTTACAGCAACAGCTAGTACTAACGTATTAACTTTGACGTCAGATGTACCGGGACCTAGAACATTTAATACTAGTACATTCGCTATTAGTGGTGGAGCTACAAGTAACTTAACTACTAACGTCAGTACTGCTGGTGTAGGTGTATATGGTATTGCTGCAAGTTTAAGTCCTGCAATATCAATGAGGGTACAATCTTCAGAAGCTTCTGGTATCCACGCTGCTATAGATCAAACAATAACATTGACAAAAGATTTAACTGCAGTCGCAAATATAAGAGATGATATTGTAACTAAGCTATCTGCTTTAGCTCAATTTAATGGAGATAATAGTTCTATCTATACTGTGTCGACTAATGGCAATGCTGTAAGGCTTACGTCAAGAATTGGTGGTAACCATAATAATATAACAATTAGTTACAAGACTACTTATGATAGTACTGATTATGGTGAAACTGATTTTGGTGGTAATCTTAGTGATTCAATTTCTGTAGCTACGGCTGGTGTAGATAATAGTCAAGATCTTATAACTTTAACTGTAACGTTTCCTGATGCTACAACGTCAAGCGTACTTTTAGATGGTACATTTGATAGAGCAGGTATAGTTACTCAAGTCAATAATTTAATCAGTGCTCATAATGGATGGAATACAGCTACTAGTACAGGATTAGTAACTGCTACAGCTGCAGCCGTAGGAGTGATCTCAAACAACTTCAGTGTCGCTTTAACGTGTGCTGGGTCGTTGCCAACAGGTTTTACTAACAGTACGTTCACCGGAGCTCAAACGCGCGCTGGTGTGGCCGCAGCGTCCACTACAGACAGAGTTACTTTAACTCCTCCTTTAGGCAATGCAATCACAGTTAACTTCGATAACACTAGTTCATATCCAGCTTATGATCCTGACTCAGGAGGAAGTACTGCTGAAGTTAGCGCTGATAACATAGCTGCCGCTTTACAAGCCGCTTGGTCAGACACAACTCATTTTACTGTTGGCAGATCAGGAGCTGTATTAACCTTTACAGCAGTTGATAGAAAAGCTATAAGCGGTACGTTTGCGTATACAGTAGTAAACGGAGATACTAGAACAGGAACAGCAGTTAGCCCACTAATAGCAAACTCAAGTGGCGGTAACATATCAGTTACTGAAGGTGTTGATATCGCTTATGCTAGAGGAACAAGAGTTACGTTAACTTTCCAGAGTACTAGTGGATCTACAGTATTGTTTGATAAACATTATGGTGAAGGACCTGGCAGAATATCAGATCCAACATTTGTTAAAGCTGCGAATGATAGTGATTATGGACAGACAGGTCATAGTAGTAACTCAGCTTACTTAGCTGCTTATTATAATACTGACGCTACTCAGAATAATACAGAATTAGCAAAAGCTAACGGTGCTGTTCAGAGTATGCAACAAGCTTTGTTAGATGTTATAACAGCTTTGAATAATAACGCATTAATACAATTAACTCCTGATAGTACATCATCGCCTACTAATATAGCTATTTCACCTAGTCAGTTCAGCTCTACAGCTAACTACTTAACTACATATGCTCCGGCTACAGAAGTCATAGCATCAAGAGTCGCGCCGACTACAACTAACTTAACTAACGCGTCGGAAGGTTCTGCAGTAAGCGATGCTGCTCCTACTTTCAGCACAAGTGGAACTACTATAAGTACTACATTTGATCTTATAAGATCTTGGGATAGTGCTAAAATAAATCCTAATAAGATCTTTCCACTATTCTTACAATCAGCTACAAGTAACGCTGGTGTAATTACAAATTGGATTCGTGCGGCTGACTTAGGTTATGATTTTGCAGGATCAAATTATACTTCGTACTTTGAAAGAGAACAATTATCTGTAACTCCTACATTTGATACTGAACAAGTTGACAGCTTAGCTTTATGGGCTGATGGTGGTACTGTTACTACAGTAGGAGGAGAACCTCAAAGAGCTACTCTAAGAGTTAGAAGTAGAACAACAAATAGTCCTGGAGAAAAAGCTTATATAACTACAGCTGAAGATGATACTCAAAGTAATGCTAAAGCTAACAAACTAGTTGTTAATGATTTCACAGTTGCTTCGGATTATAAAGTAGATTTAAGAGTTAATGGAAGATTAATGAATTATCGTGTTGATGACGCTTCTACTGATAACTCTAGTTCTCCTAATAATAAAGCCTGGAATGTATCTGGCTTACAATTAGAAGTTAAGAAGTCAGGAGTTAAATAATGCCTAAGATAAGCAATCCTCCTCAAACGGAAGATCCTAACTTAAATTTTATTTTACTAGAAATAATAAGAGAATTAAATCTTTCTCAAGAAAACCATTTAAAATTACTAGCAGACATTAGAGCTGCTAGTGATTTAGCTGATCTAAAGGAAAGGATAGACGAAAAATGATAAGAGCCATAGGCCATAATGACGTTGTGGAAGCTATATCACTTATGAGTAAATCTGAAAAAGAAAATAATTATTTGAACATTAAAAGAAAAGATAGTAAATGGATTGCGTTCTTTTTAAATCATGTTCATGAACAATCTATGAATAACCCTAATTTTCTAGCTATAGGACATTATGAAGATAATAAAGAAGGTAACCTCAACGGCTTCTTATTAGCTTCTTCCTTTTCTAACCACTATAATGATGATGTAATAATGGACGTTAAAGATTGTATAGTAGATTCTCCTGATAATCAAAGAGCTACGTATATAACTATTATGCTATTTAACGAGTTAATGGACCACATAAGAAAATATGGAGGGTCTAAGTGGAGAGCAGACTCTATTAGAGATGATAAAAGTCAAGGCTATTCAAAGCTATTAAGAATAAAATACAATGCAGATATATGTCATTCTGCGCATGGAAAAATAAATGAAACATAAATTAAATAAAATAACACTAATCATAAAGGAGATTGACTAATGGGTGGTGGTGGAAGTACAACAACATCAGGAATAGCTCCTGAGTTTATTCCTTATATTAGAGATGTTTTATCAGACGCTGAGGGAAGATATCAAAGTACTGTTAAAGATCCGTCAAAGTTAGTATCAAGCTTGGATCCGTCTCAAGAAGAAGCTTTGAAGGCTCAAGAGTCTCAAGGTAGACAGATGATGGCTGGGACTGGGATTTATGATCTTAGTGGTTTAGCTAAACAAGATTTACAAAATACTCTTGGTGGATTACAAGGACAAGCTTCTATGGGAGGAGCATTAGGATCTGCTAGATCTCAAGCAGCTACTAATAAAGCCTTGTTAGATAAATCAGGAGATTGGTTAAGTCGTAGACAAGAGTTGGCTAATGCTGGTGGTAAGATGCTAGGAGAAGCAGGAACTACTAGACGAGACTATGCGCAACAAAGGTTAGATGCTCCTCATACAGCAGCTTCTAGATTCTTTGGATATTTAGGATCAGCTCCACAACAGCAGACAACATCGGGAGGAAAGTGATGATTAGAGTTACAGCACCGCAAGGATCAGAGTTATATGAAGAGCAAATGGAACAAATGATGAGTCAGCAAGGACAACCAGGTCCTATGGCAATGGCTAACATCGCAGCTCCAATGCCACAACATCAGCAAGCTCCTGCTCCTATTATTCAACCACAGCCTGGAGTTATGGGCCAAGCTAAAGATATGGTCGTAGACAAAGCTGTTGATATGGGAATAGAAAAGGTCGCGGGTACTGCGTTAGGAAAAGGAGCAGGCGCTGCATTAGGAAAGATGGGAGCAGCTTTCGGTCCTATGGGAATGATTGCTGGCGAAGTTGCTGGTCAACTCTTACCACAATTAATAAAAGGTTTCTTCAATGATGGTGGTCATGTTGGCCCGTTAGGAGCTAAGTACTATAGTGTAGGAACTCCTCCTTTATTTGGCGACGCATACGCAGATCCTGATAAAATGGCTTCATCGTCAGTTTCACCAGCTTATCAAGGAGCTCCTATGTCAAACGCAGTAGCTGAGCTAAACAAAGTAGACAGACCTAAAGTTGGATCTGATATACAAAGTAGTGGAGGATTCGGAGGTTTATTAAGTGGATTATTTAATTCTCCTGTGTTTGCTCCCTTAAGTAACCTTGTATCAGGTGTAAGTGAATGGGCAGGTGAAGCATTCCCTGATGCAGGATCTTCAGCAGCTGCAAAGGCAATAGCAGCTGAAGACAATAAAGGTAAGAATTGGTTGGGCTCTGATAAGTGGACACATAGTATAGGTAATAGAACCTTTACTACGAGGACACCAGAAAGAGCTCATAGAGATGGCCTGTCAACGGACTGGCAATACATGAATACACTTAAGAATACAGGTGGTTCGCCATACAAAGGATTCAAAGGCGCTCTAAACGCTGCGATTCCAGGAGCTGTAGGTGCTACTCCTATATACAATAAGAAAACTGACACGACTAATTGGTTTCATAATCCAACTCCACAGCAGTTACATCCTCATTTAAAAGATAAAGGTCATGCGTATAGTGATGGTGGTAAGGTTCAGTACTACTCACCTGGATCAGCTCCTTACCGTGGAGTATTTAATAAACCTACAAATCCAATTACTGAAATAGTTAAAGCTACACGACCAAATCCTACAACTGGCATACAAAATATAATTAACAATGCTCCTAGAGCTAGAGCAGTAACTCCTAACGCTTTAAGCATAGCTCCTAGATTTATGGGACCATTAGGTACTATAGCTGCAGTACTTAATCCTACTCAAGCAGCAGTCGCTACTAGAAATCCAGTAGACGCAGCACCAATGGGTTTAGAAGCTGAGATGTTTAGACAACAAGCCGCTATAGACGCAGCTAAACCATCTATTTGGGAGAGATATAAAGGTGGAGATATTCCTTATACTGTTCCGTCTATGTATAAAACTGGAACTGATGCAATACAAAATGCTTTTGAAGCAGGTATTGATGCTGCTAAAGAAGGACTTGAAAACGTAGGAAGATGGGCAATGCCTAAGGTAATAGATAAAGCAGGAGGATTAGTGGACCTGCTTGCACCACTAGCACCTCCATCAAGATCACCTAATCCTAGACAAGGTTATGAAAGCGGTCAAGATAAAGGACCAACTCCGAACTGGTCTGAGACGTTTCCTCCAATAGCTCGACATTATATGGCGCCTCCAACATCAGGAATGAGTCCTCCATCAAGATCACCTAACCCTAGACAAGGTTATGAAAGCGGTCAAGATAAAGGACCAACTCCAAACTGGTCTGAGATGTTTCCTCCAAGAACTGGACTAATGGATATGCTCGCACCACTGGCACCTCCGTTACGATCACCTAACCCTAGACAAGGTTATGAAAGCGGTGAAGATAGAGGACAAATGTATAGTTCTCCAAGAGTGTACGCAACATAAGAACTTAAAGGAGTTAGTATGAACTTAAAGAAAATCATAAGGAAAGACGCTGACGGAAACTCTATGTCTTTCGAATTTGATATACCCAAAGCTAATGTTCCTCCTGTAGACTCGATACCTGAGTACGATCATCCAGGAGATCCAAGAGGTTCTGATACAGTTCCTGCTTGGTTAACTCCAGGAGAGAATATCGTTAATGCAGAAGCTTCTAGAATTCCCGGTAACCAACAAATAATCGATCAAATGAATAATCAAGGTCGAGCTATCCAAGCTCAGCAAGGAGGTAGTATACCTACTTATGCAGATGGAGGAGGCCTTATTGATATAGCAAGAACTGCTACAGAATATGCTCCATACATGTTGGCTGGTATAAACTCATTAGCTTTGCCTGCTGGTTTATGGGGATTGTATAAATCTAATAGAGACGGAAAAAGACGTGCAGCTATGAGGTCTGAAGGTGGAGTAGTTTATGCAGAAGAAGGAACTCAACCAGCAGCTGACACAAGTTGGGTTGATGGTATATTAGATGCTTTAAGATTTGTAGAGTCTGGAGAAATTACTGATCCGTCTAAGTTAATATCTGATGCAGGTGCAGAAGGATTCTACCAAATTATGCCTGCTAACTTTGGAGAACTAACTGGTAAAAACGATGCTGGTGAGATTGTTACTTATAAAGGTAAAGGAGCAGCTGGCTATAATACTCCTGTAATTTCAAGAGAGGACGCTTACAATCCAGAAAAAGCTAGAGCATGGGCTAAAGCTTATCTTACTAATATGCAGTTGGCACATCCTGAATGGTCACCTGCTGATGTTTTAAGGGCTTATAATTGGGGCCCAGGAAATATGAAGGAGTTTATGAAAGAAGGTATTCGTTGGGATGAGGTACCTGCTGAAGCTAAAAATTATACTGATAAAGTTTTTAAGCATTATAAGAAATTAACTGGTGAAGACTTCTATGATACTACAAGTAATGCTCCTGAGCTATTAGGTTTACATAATTCTATACCTGTTCCTGATGACATGATTATTCCTAGTGGTGATGATCTTAGTATGGTAGGATATGATTTTCCAGAATTAAAGAATGATACGTCAGTAGAGATAGATGCAGATGGTCCTGGGCAAAATTTGGCAATTGGACCAGGAGGCGTACCTAGTATGCCAACGAACTTTATGGGTTCAGTAAATCCTAGAAAAGGCTATGAGAGCAGCGAAGACTACATGAATACGTATGGAATAGTTGATCCACTTTCTGGAAGATTAAGACCACCAAGATATGAAGGTGGCGCAATCATGCCTGGAATGGAGGACTTATATCAACAATACCCAATAGATCTAACTCCAGATCATTGGCCTACAATGGAAGAAATTGTTAAAGGACCTGGAATACCTCCTCAAGCAGAGGTAGATCCGACAGGTTTTATGGAAAGAAGGGTTGCAGAAAATGAAGCGTTAGCTAACAGACAGGTTATGTTAGATAACATGGATCAGGAAATGGAGCTGCAAAAAATTCTAGAAAAAGCTGAACGTGGTGAGTATGGTCCGTTCCCTGGTGCCTCAATAGATGGTGATGAGTTTGCTAAAGCTGCAGGAGCAGTAGGTTTACCTACAGATAATGATACCTTAAATAAAATAGTTGATATGGTTAATCGTGAAAACATTAGTCCTCAAGAAGCCGCAGCAAAAATAAAAGAAATTGAAGGAAGAGAAGACTTTATTAAGGGACCTGGAGTACCTCCTCAAGCAGAGGTAGATCCGACAGGTAGAATGGAAAGAGAAGTTGAGAATAATATAGCATCAGCTAATAAGGAATTTTCTTTTACACCTATGGTAGATCAAATGATTGATTACTCTGATCCTTATGGAGAATTCGGGGCGCCTCCTGCTTTAACTCCTGTTACTCAAGATTATGCTCCTATACCTAATCAAATGATTGATTACTCTGATACATATAACAACGAACAGTTCATGAGAGAATCTGGGTTTGCAGGAGCAGGTGACCATATAAGATCTTGGTGGAATAAAATTGCTCCAGAATTTTGGTTAGGTGACGCGGATATATCTGTATCTGAATTAATCTTTAGTCCAGAGTCAGCTTTAGAAAAGATTAACACGCACAAAGAGAAACTTAATCAAGAGAAGATATCTAAGGAAGCATTTGATAAACATCAAGAAGAACTTGTAGAAACATTTAAGACTAATAAAGTAGATGAGGTATCAAACAAGCTAGATAATGGTGAAAATGTTTCTCAAAGTTCAGCTGAAGTTGAAGCTAAATATAAAGAGATCTTTGAAGAAGGGCGTGGAAATAAAAAGCTTCATGAAGACTTAAAGCTTCCACAAGAAAACCAAGTTAAAGGATTCTTTGAAGGTTTATTAGGAGATATCTTTGATACTAAAGAACTTAAGCGCGCAGCTGTTATGTATCTAGGAGGTAGACTCTTAGGTTACAGTCATTCTACTGCTGGTAACTTCGCTGTTAAGAATATGTTAAATCGTATGCAAACTCAAGAAGCAAATAGAGCAGCTAATATAAAAGAATGGGCAGGTAAATATACTCCGGCATCTTTAGATCTTTATAAGAACAGTGGTAATTTAAGTGATTTAATTCCTGTTGGTGCTAAGATGTTTAGACAAGGTACTTTTCAAGATTTTCACGGAATGGTTAATGGCAGACAAGTAACTGTGAAGGCAGAAAAAGTTCATGTAGGAACCGGTGATAGTAAACAAGTTAAGTGGATGTTACCTAATGGACAGTTATTAGATACTAGTAAGATGTCTTTAAATGCTTATGATGTTCCTAAAACAGAAGAATATGAAAATAGAGTTCTTAAACATAGAAAAGATATTAATTCTCAGTTAACTGCATTAAGAAATCAGATTGGTAAGAGAGGTTCTGGAGAAAATATAGATTATGCTACAAATATTAATGTTGATACTGCATCAGGCGTATCAGTTGAATGGGCTCTTGCTAATGGAGTAGATCTTGTAAGACTTCCAGGCTTAGTAGATCTAGCTTATAAGGCTATGGTTAATGATACAGGAAGAACTGATGGTAAACCTTCAGATATAGAAGGATACTTAAACGATATTATTATTAAGCAATCAACTAACGAAGATAAATTATTTAAAACTGAAGAAGGCACACCTATGAGTGCTGAACTATTTCAAATAATGACACAAAATATTGAACATATACTAACTTCTCAAGGCCAGCAATCTGATTTTACAGGAATAAGTAATTATATTAATGTTGCATCGCAGGTCTGGTCAGGAACTAATGAGTTAAAAGATGGTACTCCAGATCCTGATAACTTAACACAAGCAGATAGAGATAAGTGGAATAGTAAATCGTCCTCAGGAAAAGGCGCTGATACTACAGGATTTTATGAATGGCTTCAAAGTGAATTAGCTAAAGAGATGGGGTAGGATTATAATATGAAACTATCAGAAAAACTAGGACCTCCTTCAGGAAATGATTTAAACGAAGAATATTATTTCTTAGACGCTGATACGGTTGCTTCTAAAGTTGATACTGATGACAATGGAAATCCTTTAAAGTATAGACTTCAAGGAATAGATGCTCCTGAAGTTGCCAAATACTTTGGCTCTGATTTTGTTAAGCCAGGAACTGCTGGATCTAACAAAGCTAATCTGGCTTTAATGAACTTAGCTAAGAGTCAAGGATTTACTAATGTTATAAAGACAGGTAAATTTGATTCAATAGGTCGAGAACTTATAGACCTACAAGATGAAACTGGTAGAAGTTGGGAGAAAACTTTATTAAGAGCTGGAGTTGTAGATCCTACAAAGTATACTTCTAATGAAGCAATGAAAGCTCACCGTGTTGCTCAAGCTATAGGTACTAAAGGATTAGGAGAAGATTGGGATATAGCTAGAGATGCTGTTGCAAAAGCAATATATGATGAAACACTATACGAAACTCAATTAAAAGAACAAGCTATTAATGAAACTCAACTCGCTTATGGTGGTAATTACTTCGCTCCTGGTTCTGTAAAGTTTAGACATTATGATAGAGATTTAGATAATAAAGCTGCTAGTCCTTTTTCTACAGCTTGGGATGTAGGTTTAACAGGTTCTATTGAAGGATTGTATGGTGCTGTTGAAATGATTGGTGACATGAGTGGATGGGACTGGGCTAAAAATGTAGGAGAGTCTGGCATATACAGAGCTAGAAAAGAGATCGCAAGAAAACCTGAGATCGTAACTAGTTATAAAGATATAGATGGATTCTTTGGAAAAGAAGGATTCTTGCAATACGTAGCTAACAATGCAGCTATCTCTGTACCTTATATGGCAACTACTATGGCAGGAGTAGTATTAGCTCCTTATACTTACGGTGCTTCTCTTATGGCTCCTGTTTCTTTATATTCAGGTACTGTATGGAACGATATGGAAGGGGATAACAAGAACGCACCATTAGCTATTGTAACAGGCGTAGCTCAGACTGCATTAGATAGACTTGGTTTAGGGTTCTTAGCTAAAGGTACGTTACTATCTAAAGAAGGACGACAAATAGCTATTGATGCTTTAATAAATAAAGCTAGAACAGAAGGACTTGATATAGGTGGTAAGAGAATACTATCAGGTACAGAGTTAACTAAAGAAGCTGCTGAGAATATTATATTACAAGTTACTCGTAGAGAGACAGCTAAGTTAGCTACTGATGCAGCTAAGTTTGCTAAAGACCAGTTAAGAATGCGAAACGTAGTTAAGTCACAATTAAAAAGACTTGCAGTTGGTGGAACAGGTGAAGGTATAACTGAAGCACTTCAAGAATCTATAGGATATACTGCAGCTCATCACGCTAATGGGTTTAGAGATTGGAATGCTCATGAATTTCAGGATCGTCTCATTGATGCTACTATTGCAGGTACCTCTCTTGGTGGTGCCTTCTCCGTACCTGGAGGAATTTACGACTATGGTGCTTGGACAGACGTAGCTTACAGAACTAAGACTAATACAGGTAAGCAAACATCTAAGATGGGTAAGTTAGCTGAAAGAGATATAGCTAGAAATGGACAGCAATACAATATTCAAGAAGAGAAC
>Ga0208158_1000599_pt1 | contig 12519 bp, 24 predicted proteins | sample 8_EtaG_FD_184081 | JGI IMG/M metagenome (GOLD analysis project Ga0208158, IMG submission 184081) | Marine viral communities from the Subarctic Pacific Ocean - 8_ETSP_OMZ_AT15162 metaG (SPAdes) (version 2) | ecosystem: Environmental > Aquatic > Marine > Oceanic | place: Pacific Ocean | collected...
TGATGCGAACTCTGACAACCTATCGCGTAATTCTGCTGCAGATATTTTTTCTTTTAAAAATATATAAAAATGTGCACCGCCTGACTTAGACCGACACACAGTTAATGGTAACTTTAATCGTTTAATGTTTTTGGCTATTTTAGGTAAATCTAAATTGTAATCATCTATATCAAGTGCTCCAAATAAGCATTGATTATTTTCATCTATAGGTATACTGCCTATTCCTAACTTACCATCTAAGTGTGACTGCACAAGATCCACGGTCAACGGTTCACGAACAATGACGTATTTCGCTTGTTGCTTACCATTCCGTTGGTTTTTTAAAACCTCTGTTTGTCCGTGTGCTCCCGTAAATCCTTTAAATAGATCCAAGAAACGTTTTGCATTACTACTCATAAGAAGTGTGACCCCCTTTGCAGAGGGTCACTATCCAACTAGAATGGAACTTCGTCAGAGTTAGCATCTGCTGGTAATGCTACTCGCATCTCTCCGCTTTTAATACTCATATGCGTACCTTTAGCATCGTTATAAGCCTCCATACTATCTATTTGTCTGGCATGACTTATGGACCATGAATGCCATGATCCTTTATCATTACCATCCTCAGAAGATGTAAGTTTATAAATGCTTGAGAAGGAAGGCAAGGTAACTCCATTAGACTTTTGCATCATCATGATAGAATTCCATCCACGAGACTTTTTTAATTGCGTTTTCTTCATGTCAACAATTGCATTTTCTAAGGTACCGTCTTTGTGAATCACCTTTACATAATGTTGAGCAGTTCTTACTAACTCATTACCATTATCTAAAAGTTCTAATCCCGTATCTTTATCTCTTACCGCTTTCTGTACTTCTGGTGAAGCAGAGTTGAGTTCGCCAACAAAACCTCCACCTTGAGTTCTAGGTACAAACTCTAAAAGTTTAAGTTGATAATACACGGGTATAACTTCAATACCTTCTTCCGCAGACCAAAACTTTTTTGTCACAGTATTAAAGATATCTCCTTGTGAAGCCCCCTGGATAAACCCTGGGTCTGTTTTTTTAAGTTGAGGACTCAGTGCTTGAATTATTCTAATAAAAGGTATTTGAATATCTGCACTTGACATTTCTTCAAACCCACTTCCAGAATCCGCTTCAAAAGCTTTCATTAAATCTGTACTACTTGGTGTTTTATTCTCGGCCATTATTTTTCTCCCTTAATTTTTGCTACTTGTCCAACAAAAGCATTGAACAATTCTAAGTTAATATTTTGATTAGATTCGACTCTTTCTCTAATTAATTTTTTTAAAGTTGGAGGCTCAATCCACGTCCGTGCAGTTGTATCCAAACCTCTGTCATCTAAATCAGCTTGTAATGCTTTTGCACTATTGTCTTCGTTAATCCCAAAAGAAACTTCAATTTTATTCTTAATGAAGTCTTCGCATCCTATTTCACGTAAATGATTTAAAGCATTAACTTTATCAATAGGATCTTTAGGCATGGAAGCTTGCACAAAGTTAGACAGTGATACGGAACTTCCGTCTACCACTACTTTATCCATACCCATTTCCATCATCTTTGCCGGAATTAAATCAAACAAATATTTTTGACGTTTCGCACGTAAAGTTTTTAAATCTTCTTCCAAGTCTGCAACTTTACTATCAATTTCTGCTGTAGCTCGAATTAAGTCACTTAATTCTTTTCCCCCCTCGGTTGATAATGATTCAAAGGATTCTGCATCTGCTGTAACATTTTTCCAAACGTCATTCTTATTATCTATAGTCATAGTATCTCCTCTACAGGTTAATGGTTAAGTTCTTCAATGCCTCCTCGAATAGACAAACGAACAGGATAATAAAGTCTTTCTATTTTATCCCATTTAAGAATGTTTACTCTACCTGAGTTTGCATCAGCTGCGATCGCAAAAGCAACACCTATTATTGCGGGGTCGCCTATTGCTAACAACCAATCACTTTCATCAAAAGTCCGCAGCTTGCGTTTAATTTGTTCTACAAGCCTTCCTGGATTAAGATGCAGTTGATCGGATTGATTCGTTAGGGGAATTAAATCCCCCCACTGAGTAGCAGAAACAATATCCACTCTGGGATTTTCTTGTGCTACATAAACTTTCTTCATTATAAATTCTCCTTCAATTTCTACGTAAGATTAAAAGTAATATATATTATTATGATTGTAAAGAAAATAATTTGCATATCATAGTTTTTCATGGTAGATATACTATAATACATAACAAATGGAGCATCATATGCAATTTAAAAAAAATAGTTTTCTGGGTTGGTTGTTTGGAGCAATGGAAGAAAAACCTATTGAAGACATGACAAAAGACGAATTAGAAACTAAGGGTCGCAGCATAGGAATAGAATTAGATAAAAGAAGAACTACAGAAGCTTTAATTATACAATTAAAGAAACAAATGAAAAAACAAAAATAGTTGAAATACGTTTTTAAAACAAAACCTTTTCAGCATCAAGCCGATGTTCTGAAACAATCTTGGAGTGCTCTTTACTGGGCATACTTTATGGAAATGGGTACAGGCAAGTCTAAAGTTTGCATTGATAATGCGGGCATACTTTATGAACGTGGACTTATAGATACGTTTATTGTTGTTGCTCCTAAAGGTGTTTATAGAAACTGGGCTACAATAGAAATACCTACTCACATGCCTGACCGTATAGAACAAGACATTTGTATGTGGACTTCCACACCTACGAAAGAACAGAAAATAAATTTAGCGTTGTTGTTAGAACCTAAAGAAACCGATCATTTACGAGTTTTGGTTATGAACATTGAGGCTCTTTCAACGCCTAAAGGCACACGGTTTTTAGACAAAGTATTGGACCAGGGGACTTGTTTGTTAGCTATTGACGAATCCACAGCTATTAAAAGTCCAAAGGCTCGTCGTACGAAAGCCGTAATAAAGATAGGAAAAAAAGCTAAGTACAAGCGTATTCTTACTGGTTTTCCTGTTACACAATCGCCTATGGATTTATGGGCGCAATGTAATTTCCTACACCCAACTTTGTTAGGAGAAGATGTAGGAGATAATTACTTTCAATTCCAATATCGTTATGCAATTTTGAAGAAACGATCAGTAGGATCACATTCTTTTAATATGTTAGTAGGATATCGTAATCTTGATGCTTTGTCTGATATTATTAAAAAATTTTCTTCTCGTGTCATGAAAGCGGATTGTTTGGACTTACCGGATAAAATTTATACGCAAAGGCAAGTTCAGTTGACTCCCGATCAAGCACGCATATATAACGAGATAAAGGAATATGCTCTGGCACATTTGGGGGACGATGACTTTCTTACAGCCCCAAACGTCATGACCCAGTTAATAAGATTACAACAAGTGTTGTCAGGGCATACGAAAACAGATGAAGGCAAAGTTGTCGACATAAAAGATAATAGATTAAAAGAACTGATGGAATGTTTAGAAGATATTTCTGGTAAAGTTATTATCTGGTCTCGTTTTCGTTATGATATTGAAAGAATAAAAAATGAATTAATCAAGGTTTACGGACCCTTGTCCGCTGTAAGTTATTACGGTGATACAACGGATGAAGAAAGAAGTGGTGCCATTGAGCAATTTCAAAACGGAGAAGCTCAGTTTTTTATAGGCAATCCACAAACCGGCGGTTATGGCATAACATTGACCGCTGCAGAAACTGTAGTGTATTTTGCAAACAGTTTTGATTTGGCCGTACGTATGCAATCAGAAGACCGATGCCATCGTATTGGACAAACTAAGCACGTTACCTACATTGATCTCATTGCTGAAAAAACTATTGACGATAAAATAGTTAAATCTTTAAGAAGTAAAATGGATATAGCAAGTGTGGTTATGGGTGAAGAACTTAAACAATGGCTAACATAAGGAGTTTATAATGCCAGACATAAATAAATATAAAAGTGTTGCAGTACCAATTAACACATGGGAACGTTTAAAAGAATTATCTAAAACATCTCATAGGTCTCCGGCACAACAAATAGCTTTTCTTGTAGAATTAGCAGATGATTTACCTTCTGATGTAGAATTACTACGGGAAGTGTATAAAAATCATGCCTCTTGATTTTGAACCCCAGGATCTTATTGCTTTTTACGAAGAAACAGAAAAGTTTGTTGCTCGTTCTAAAACTATCCCTGAACAATTAAAAGTTGTCACTTTGTTTAGACTTGCGTTAGAGTTAGCAAGTAAAGATATGGGTCTTGTAGAAGCTGCATATTTAATGGCACGTTTGCAGCATACTACATTAGGATTAGCGTTAGGGAAGGATGATAGTTTTGAAGGCGTAATTCAAGAGTATTCAGAAAAAAAACCTACTATAAATTAAAGGTTTGTTTGTTGATTGATGATAAGAATAAAGCATGGGGAGAAGATGCTTTTATGGGCGATCCTCCCAAAAAGAAACAAGAACATTGGGCTAGTATTCTCTTTGAGTTAAGACAGAAATCTGGTTTATCAAGAGTTCAATTAGCTGAAGAGTCTGGTGTTGGTGTGTCTACCATAGAAAACTATGAAAGAAAAAAGATTTCAGAACCCTCTATTTATAAAATGGAATTATTACTCCAGGCAATGGGATATGAATTAGATGCTATCTTTGTAGAACACTAACGATAATTAATAGGTTGTACTTTCCAAGGAGTCCAGGATTCTTTTTTACCCCCGTGATATTCTCGAGCATGACCCTCACTAATTAATTTTTCGCATATGTTTTCGCCGTCTACAAAAGGCACCGCGAGGATCCTCCCGAACTTGCCCTTGCCGTCCTTCACTGTTTTGACGACGAATTTTTTCGGAAGCAATTCCTTAAGCCGTGCTTTCGCAGCCAAACCAAGAACTTTTTCTTCCTTATTCTTTGTGCGCGACTCCGGCGTATTAATTCCTTGTAAGCGAATTCTTTCGTTTGATAACGTAACTTTGAATCCCAAATCCACATCGACATCTATCGTGTCCCCATCTACAACTCTTCTTAAAGTACAATTATATTCAAACACCACACATCCCATCACAATTATTAAGTTGACCAAAGTCATCTTTGTTGTAAAAAAATAAATCTGGTTGACCTAATTCATCCCAAGTACTTAAATCAACTTCATCAATCGGAATTCTGTCCGAATGTAAAAATACCTCATCTTTACTTTTTTTAGTAGCATGACGTATTGCATGATCTAAAGCAACTACTTTGTCCCATTCTTCTTTATTTTCTTTTACACGTCTCCATTCTGTATTAGTGTGATAAGGACAAAATATACACGCTGAACGTGGTGGTTTAGGGTAATTATGTTTCTCCATCCACTCTATACAGTCATGACGGCGTAATCGTTTTTCTATTAAAGGAAACTCATTTGTTACATATGAGAACCGACTACGTTTCATACGTACCATTTCATCATATGAGATACCCATTTGTAATTGTACCTTGACATCTTTAGGAACTTTGTGTCTGGGCTTTACTCCTAGAAGTTGTCTAATCTTTTGATTGACAGGTAATACTTTATAGTGCGTGGTGCATTGTCTTTTTAATAAACCTTTTTTGTATCGCTCACCTGTAATCGTGAACACCGGAACATTTAAAAACTTATACTTACTTGTACCCTCTGCTACATCAATCATTTCCTGGTATAAATCACCATGACTTACTATATGTACGGGATAAGATAATTGTGTTTGTAACCATTCAAGCCAATCGTATACAGCTTTTGGTTCGGCCTGGGTATCAGCAAAGATAGCACAATCTGGTTTAGGAACTTCTCCTTTTTCGCCCATTAAAGCTAACGCACTGCTTTGAACTCCTGCCCCTAATGATAAAACTCTCATGCGTTTCCTTTATCTTTGTTTCGCTCACGATACCACCATCCGGCCATATGTGCTACTGCTATTATCCAACTATCTGCTTTTTTGTCAACTTTCATCTCATCTAGAATTTGTTGAGGAGTGGCTCCTTGCAAATATAAACGCCGTGCTTCGACCAAGGCTCCTTCTAAACAATCCAATTCCATTAAGAAATCACGTTTTTTTGCCACGTTCTGCCTCCATTATTGCTAATCCGATTTCTTTGACGACTTGCGGGACGACCGAGTTTCCCAAGGAACTGAGCTGAGATACTCGGTGGGGTATCCCATGAGCCAAGCGACCCACTTGGGGTTCAGACTCCCACCATCCTTCGGCGAAGGTTTCGTCTTGTCGTGTGTTACTGCATCTATCAGATTCACTTGATGGTTCCCGTCTCGCAAAGTTTCCATGCTCTGCGGACCCCGTTTCCCGTCCCACGCGTTCGGAGTCGGAAAGATTTGTTGTGCTATCACTCTCGGAAGACTGTCGTTGCGTATTCGTCCGTCCTTCCTTTGTTGGGTGTTCTGTAAATTCCCCGTGTCTTTCCAATCTCGAGTCGTTGGCGTTGGATACATTTTCACTGCTGCGGTTAAATTGTGTTTTGCCGCCGCCTTCTCGCCCTTGCGTTTTATTAAAGACTCGGGATTCTCCTGACCGCTTGCTCTCGGTGTCGGCCACATCTCCGAAGTCAAATCCTTTTTGTTCGGGTCGGGTTGGTTCGGGGTCTCTCCCACTAAGGCGGTGCGCAATGATCCAGAGTCGATACCGTTGGTGTGGTGCGCCGACCGCGCAAGCTGGAATATTAAACGTCCTTGTGGTGTAGCCCGCGTTTTCCAAGTCAGTGAGTACTTCGTCCAGGCCCAGGTGGATGAGGCCAGCAACGTTTTCTCCAATAACCCAATCGGGCCGTAATTCCTGGATAAGTCTAAACATATCCGGCCAGAGATGTCGGGGGTCGTCTTGGGCTTGTCGGGAGCCTGCGACACTAAAGGGCTGACAAGGGAATCCTCCCACAATAACATCTGGTCGGGTTGGGATATCTTCTTTTTTGACATTCTTTATATCTCCTAATATCGGGGTTCGCGGCCAATGGTGCTTTAAAACTGCTTGGCAATACGGTTCGTACTCTACAAAAGCTATCGTTTCAAAGGGACCTGCAGCTTCTAAACCTCGACTGAAGCCACCTATCCCTGAAAATAAATCCAATACCTTCACTATCCTAGTAGTCCTATTAAAAAACTACCAATCGCTATTCCTATAAATATGGACATGGGGATTTTTCCTTTCTTTTTCTTTTTCTGGGGTTTCTTGCTCAATCGCATAACTCCCAATCGGTTTTGTTAACATCATTAAGACAATGAGGGCATCGTATCGCACTCCATGAAAAATGATATACGATTGTCGGAGCAGAACACAATGGGCAAAATATTTGTCGTCTTGCCTCGCCTACCCCGTCAATTTTTCGCACTCGGGTGTGTTTGGTTACTTTGCTCACTGTGATACAATACCTAAATCTAACAACACTCCGAACTCAATCGGGTGAATATCCCTTATACTATGTACTTTAACTGAGCGTTCCGCATCTATCCAATACTTATTCCATTGTTTGCTTATGATATCTTGACGAGAATCATCTATTTCTGTGTTTATACCATACACTTCATTCACTAGCATTCTGTCATCCATTTTTATAGTGGTATCTAAAAAGTACCATGAGTATTCAATGTAGGAATGGTCGCCTTGAAAAACCTCAAAGGCAACTAATTGTCTGTGTGCTTCTCCGTACTTCATTATTTATTCCTTTCCAAATAATCGTTTATTTGTTTTTTCATTTGTTCAAGTACCCCTGCCAAGTGATTGCCTTCTATCTTTTTTAAAACATCATCACTTTCTATTTCTTCTACAAGTGCATTAAATTTGTTCTCATAAAAAAATAATCTATGTTGTATGTTATCCATTATCATTCTCCCTCTTGATATTGATTCCAATTGTAAAATTCTGTTTTGTCAAAAGTTTTTGGTTCTTCATGGGTCTTCCAATCACAGCCATTCCAACCGTCTGCCTCATGTACGCCTTTACAAAAAGCATCGCGTTCTTCAATAGTATTAAATGTATAAACTTCGGGTTCACTTTCTGAGGCAATCGGATTCTCTCCCCATAATACCGTTAAATAACACTTTTGTGTGGGCGGAATTAATTTTGTCATTTTTCTAAATCTCGTCATCGTCATCCTCCCATTCTCCTACGGGTTCGCCTTCGGTATACTCTTTCCATAAAGCACGAACATACTTGTCATCTACTACTTGTATCTGGTCATGGACATAATTCAAAACTTCTCCCAGACTTTTAGGATTCGTGTTTAATGATTCTCCAAAAGCCTCATCATGTTCCATTAACCAATCTTTCATTCTACTCATTATCATTCTCCCCTATCATTTCATCACGACACGTTCTGCAAACAATCTCATAATCCTCGTCTTCCCACCATGTATCATTACGATGAAAAAAATGTTTTAGTAAATCTTCTTTATTGTCTGCATGAATATCACATCTATGGCAGTGTACCGTATCTACCCAATCAATAAAAAAATCTTTGTCGCCTTCTTGATAAGGAACAGTCGCAATCATATAGTGCATACGATTAACAAAATGATATCCTTGACAAATAATAGTTTGGCCTTCGGTATCGATTACTGTCCAAATTTTATTGTTTGGTTGCTTTTTTACATACTTTAAATCTTCGTCATATGTTTCAAAACATCTTACCATATCTGTAGAAGGTTCAGTAATAGGTTTATATTTATCATAAAAAATATCACTATCTATACTGTTTTCTTCTTTCTCCCAGTCATTAGCCCTCGCTGCTAAATAAGGTTTTTGTTTTTCTAATGTTATCATTTTAATTCTCACTTTCTGTTTGTTGACATTAATATATAGAATATACCATGATTAACCATGATAATGCAAGCGTTTTCGTTTGTTGCTATATATACGGGTCAAATATATTTTTGTGTTATAAAATAAAAATATGGGAAGAAAAAAGTGTAAAAGTGTAACGAGTCATGGTGCATGGTTCATTAACCATTGATTTTATTAAATAATTTAGGTTATTACTCGTAGCAGTACTCGTTACAGTTCGTAGCAAAAAGGGGTGTTTCGTTACACTTTAGTCTGATGGGAAAAACTAACTTTCTGTTTTGATTTTGCAAAAATAATTTTAGCGTGTATATATAGGATATGAAAAAACTAGAAAATAAAGCTGCAGAGATAGAAGAATCTCATAATCGTAAACTAACAAACAGACAAAAAGAATTTGCTCGTCATTATGTAGACGGAACTCACTCTAATGCAGAATGCGCAAGACTTGCAGGGTATTCTGATGTTAATGGTATTTGTAAAATTCAAGCTCATAAATTGTTAGACAGCAAAAATTTTCCTCATGTTTCTGAGTATATAAAAGAATTAAGAGAAGATAGAGAAAAGAAATATGGCGTTACACTTTTGGGACAACTGAAACGATTTAAAGAATTATCTGAATCTGCGCAAGAAAACGGACAATTTTCAGCGAGTATAAATGCGGAAAGAATTCGTTCAGCTCTGGGTGGTTTAACTATTGATAGGAGAGAAACCAATCATTATCATGCTATTGAAAATATGAGTAGAGATGAAATAGAAAATCGCCTTAAAGAATTAAGACAATCCCATCCACAAATGTTTGTAGATGCAGAATATGAGGAAGTAAATGACAAAGAAACCAGAAAGCCTCTTTTGGAATCAAGTGAGAGCAAAAATGCCGACACATTGGTTCAGCACGAGGATAGAGAATAGAGTCGGGGAAGGTGTTCCAGATGTATTTGTATGCGCAGAAGGATTACCATTTTGGTTAGAATTAAAGGTAACCAAAACTAACCGACTTCACATTAGTTCGGGTCAAATAGGTTGGAATTACGCCCTTCATAAGTCGGGGGGTGTTAGTTTTTTCTTGGTTAACCTTCCCTCAAACAGTAACCTATATTTGTTTGAAGGGAAGGAAGGTCGGGGGTTAAAGGACAATGGTCTAGCAATCTCTGGGTCGGGGACAGTGGTCCCTTGTCTGTGGTCGGGGTCTGATTGGTCGGGACTATTCGGGACAATGCTCGATGTAGTCGGGAGTCGGGTCGGGTCGGGTTCAAGTTCGGGAACCAAAACCAAACGGGTCATGAACAATAAACAGAACCAGGTACTGTCATCTATGGAGCTGCTTACCAGGATGAGCGGCAGCTAATGCCTGGAAAAGTAAAGCCCCGAACAGAGAAATATTCGGGGCTAACGGCCTAAGCCGCTCGGGGCCGGTAAGTGTCAACAATCCGGCAGCCGAATTCTAGGTAGTCGGGTCGGGGTTAATTCAGCAATCGGGTCTTTTCTTTTTGCAGCTTCTCTTTGACGCGCTCCCAGTAATTATAAGCCCAGGTGCCAGGTGTTATCTCGTCACAGAACAGAGAGACTCTTTCGAGCCTCCCCAGAATTTGTTCTACTTCATGATCGTGTGATGTAAACATTATGCCCTCCATTCAAATTGAGTTTCAGATACACGAATACTCATATCACCACCATTTGCTAATCGAGTCAATTGGTCTTTTTCCATGTATACCCTTTCTCCGAAATCGTCTCCACCAACCGCATCACGACATCTTTCCCAACAATCGTCGGAGTCGGGTTCATAACCTTTGGCATAAACAACGACATTGTTTTTGTAATCTTTTTCGCTCCAATTGTTCATTAAGTAAATTCCTTGGTCTTTTACAAACAAAAAAGTTTTTTCAGATGTGGTCTTGTTTTCATAAGGCACTAGAAACTTTTTGCGTCGCAAAGTTTCAAGGGCTAGTTTCTTCAGTTTATCTGAAGCTTTAAAGTGTAGTATAGTCATTACTTTCTCCATTTATTTGTTGACAATACCATATATTACCATTAGACTATATATAATGTCAACAATTAAATAGGAGAAAAAATATGACTAAAGGAGAACAAGCACTAAAGAAAGCGATTGACTTAGAGAAATCTAAAGACGAACGCTTTAATCAAAAACTTCAACATTGGGATTACCTAAGCAATTTAAGTCGTGAAGAGTTAATAGGTTTATGTATGACTTATAGATTTGAGGAGAAAAAACATGCCTAATCCAAAAGAATTAAATATTGATATCAATCAGTATGTTCAATGGGATGAAGATGGTGAGAATGTAATTTATTTTAATGTAACTAATTTTACAAATGATGCAGAAGAATATTTACAAGAAGATAATCCAGAACATAAAATAAAAGTGGAGAGAGCAAATGGGTAGATATTATCATGGAGACATAGAAGGCAAATTTATGTTTGCAGTTCAATCAAGCGATGATGCAGATTTTTTTGGAGTAGAAGGGCAACCTCCCGAAAGTCATCTTGAATATTCTTTTAGAGAAGAAGATTTACCTAAGATTAAAAAAGGTCTTAAAGAATGTAGTTTGCAATTAGGTAACAATCGCATACGCAACAAGCTCGATAAATTTTTTGAAACACGGGATAGTTATAATGATGAAATGCTTACCAAAGAATTTGGGTGGCATCCATTAAGAGTAAAAGAAATTTTAAAATGGTATGCTCGTATTCAATTAGGAGAGCAAATTTTAGAATGTGTTGAAGAAAACGGAGACTGTGACTTCGAAGCAGAACTTTAGTTTCTCCAAGAAAAACCCCCGATTAAGAGTCGGGGGTTTTTTTATGTCGGGATCTGGGTCGGGGTCGGGGCAGCTTTGAAGCAGCTTTAAATAATTTATACCTGGAAAATTTATGCCTGGATAAGTGTAAAACTTGGGGCAGCTCGGAACTCCAGTCGCCCCAGGTCTTGGAACGACTGGCGCAATCGAACTAACTAAGTTCGATTACGTGATGTCCGTTGTCAGAATTATCACCGTCATTCTCATCTATACCAAAATACATAGAATAAGATAAATAGTCGTCAGAATAAAGATACTTATCATCTTTATAATAATGATATTTAAAATCTTCCGTTGGATAGTCTGACAATGCTTTGATAAATTGTATCATAACATTTCGAGGCTCTAACCTAGAAAGTGGGTCGCTTCCGTTGCCTTCTTGTAATTTTAAAACTTTCTTTTTAAAATCAATCGCCCAATTTCTTGCAAAGTCTGCAAACTGTGGACCTCCCCAATGATGGAATAAAACTACACTTTTATCGCCCCATTCCATACCTTTATGACTAAATTGTATTGATACTCTATCGCCCATTTTTTTTCTCCTTTAATTGTTGACAATATATTTATTATATGGGATATTATGGTATTGTCAACAATAATAACGGAGAAAAATAAAATGAAGAACTTAATGAATAAAACTAGAACTGCCGAAAATCCATATGCAACCTTTCAAAATGGTAATTTTGTTAGTCATGTTATTCGTGCTTACTCTACTAAACAGGAAGAGTTTTCACGTTGGTACACTGTTGCTAAATCGGATATGAGTTACGGAGCGTATGAATATGGAGACGTATACATAAAAGAACTTACGGATAATCTTGAGCTTGTGTATGCATCACCTGAATTTATAAAGCAATACCCTGAATTATCTTTTAAGTTTCAAATGAAAGACAATTTAAAAAAGCAAGGGATAAATGAAAAGTGGATGGCTGACCATTTAGAAA
>Ga0208158_1000600_pt1 | contig 12500 bp, 15 predicted proteins | sample 8_EtaG_FD_184081 | JGI IMG/M metagenome (GOLD analysis project Ga0208158, IMG submission 184081) | Marine viral communities from the Subarctic Pacific Ocean - 8_ETSP_OMZ_AT15162 metaG (SPAdes) (version 2) | ecosystem: Environmental > Aquatic > Marine > Oceanic | place: Pacific Ocean | collected...
GTGTTATATATCCTCTTTGTTCTTTGTTAGCTAGCGCTAAAACTCTTTGATATACCGTGTCTACTTTTACCATAATTTCTTTTTATTTTGTATTTGCAATCGCCCCGTAGAGCGACTGCATCTACAAGTGATTATTATTTTAATCGTTTTTCAATATTGGAGTAAATCTCCATTCCTTCGTCAGTTTTAAACCAAGCGGCTAAAGCTGAATAAGGATGTTCATCAAAAGGAACGTTCATTAGTTTTCTATCATTAGAACCCCATGAAAAAGTTCTTTGATCTTGAGATAACTTAATTATACCCATTTCAGTTGCTTTAATACCAAAGTTTCTAAGAACAACATTCTCATCGTTAACTAAATCTAAGAATAAACTTGGGTTTTTCTTAGCATATAATAGCAAATCTCTTTTAAGTTCCTTAGAACTCATCTCTGATACTTTAGAACCAGCTTCAACTCTCATAACCGCTTCTGCCATGTCTATGTCCATAGATTGAGCAGCGTTTAACGCCTCTATTTCTAGTTCAATCATTTCAACTTGATTAGTAGCTATAACTTGTGGTCTGTTTTCATAATAAATCTTGTCTCTCATAGGGTGATATAATGATAATAGTTTTTGCAATACAACTTTATTTTTTGGCACTTGTAAAACACCATTTCTAAAAACTATATGAGACAATCTTTGATCTCCCTTCATTTCATCCACAAAACAAGTTATTTGATTTTCACAATACTTAAGCTCTCTTTCGTAACCTTTTTCTTCATCAAACCAATATATACCTGCTGACTTAATTGATTTGCTTAAAGGCGTTCCTTTTTTTATAAAATATTCTCTATCTTTAACTTCCCAAGTATCTTTAGGAGCTTGGATCTCCATTTCTTTATTTTCCATAATATAATATATAATAAAATTAATAAAATAAAAGGCCGAGGCCGAAGCCTCGGTCTTTTAAAAATTGATTAGTTTAATAACATAAAGTTATTAGCACCTTGAGTAACCATACATCTTTCAGTTAAGAAGTTTACAGTCATTGCATCAAGATCGGATGTAACAGCTCCAACAGAACCTGTAATCCAAGTTTTCATCTTTCTGCTTTCTAACTGAGAAGCTCTATAACGAACATGTAAGAAAGGACGTTTCATATTCTTACCTAAAGCTTGATCGTATACAGAAGATACACCAGCTGGTATAACAACACCTCTAATAGCTTCGCCACCAGTTGCTCCTTCGTTAATACCACCTCTTGTTGCTAAATCGTTTAAGTATTTCCAGTCAGACTTGTAGAAATCATAAGATCCACGTCTGAAACCAGAGAAACCTAAGTTAAGCGCCATATCTTCAGAGTTGTCAAATACACCGTAAGATGTACCACCAGCTCCGTAAGAATTCATAGAAGCTAACATATCGTCAATTGCTAAAGCAGTTGCTCTATTAACAAATAACATGTTTTCTTCAATAGCACCATTTCTATCAAACTCTGCTAATATAGCGTCAAACTCAGCTAAATCAGTAGCAGCGTTAACACCAGTAATACCAGATGATTGGTGACCTCTAGCTGTAATAGCAGCGAATAAACCTTCAGTACCCGCAGTTCCTGCACCACCATCAGTTGGTAGAGCGATATCAGAAGCAGCAGCCACTAATTCAGCTTCAATTAAAGCCATTTCACAGTAATCTGTAAATCTAGCTCTAGTATCACCTTCAGCTTTTAAATACCAGTAGTAACCATTTTGTCCATCCTCACCAGATACTTCAACCCATCCAACTTGAGCAACATCAGATCCTGAAACCTCATACATGTCTTTCATTATGATTGGCTTGTTAGTAAATGTAGTGAATTGTGGCTCGTTAGATCTAGCGCCTAGATACGCAGTACCTTTAGCGTATTCAGAACCAAATACTAAGATTCTACAGTCATCATCTCCATCAACAAAACCAAGATCATCTAAGTGTTGGTTAGCGTATGGTTGAACTGTAATAGTTGCATTAGCAGCAGCAGCAACGCTTACACGAGCTGTAACTGTTTGACCACCACCTGATAATAAAACTAAATCACCAACTCTAATACCGTGTGTAGTAGTAACGTTAACATTATCAATATCATCAGTGATATCAATTGTACTTACGTTTGCTGTGTTAATTGCACATCTATAAGATAAGTGTAACCTACCTTGTTCTGACCAAATAACTTGATCAGCTGACATAGCTTCTTCCGCTCCAACTTGAGCTAAAAAACCTGATATAGTTCTCTTACCGAAAACTTCAGCTTCTTTTTCCATCAAATCTGGAAGGTATTGCTGTGCCCATCCATTATTTTGGATGTCTAAATAATTCTCAGACGTAACCGCTTGTACTGCTGCGCCCCTAGTCTGAGCTCCTCTTGTAATTGCCATTTTTTTATTATTTTAAATTATTACTTTTTAAATTTGTTGTTTTTAATTTTAAACTTAAAATCATCAGCATTATCGCCTAACACTCTTACTTTCATGCCTCCAGCATCTATAGTTCCATGACTTTGTCTTGGATCCATATTAACATTTTTAGCTTTAGCAACACTATTTTTCATAGCATCAGCTTTTCCTTGTTCATAAAAGTGTTTTGCAATAGCATCTGCATTCATTGCTGTATATAAAGATTTATGATAACCTTTAGCGTCTGACATTTCATTATTTTCATTCAAAAACTTTTTGACAAAATTATTAATGTCGCTTTGAGTTTCTTTAACCTCGCTAGCGTTGTTTACATTAAACCTATATTTTTTATCACCGACGTTATATTCAAAACCTTTGAACTTATCGTTAAAAACACTATTTGTTTTATTTAAAAAATTAGATTTAGTTTTTTCAGCTATTTTTTGAGTTGCTTCTGACTCCTTGTTATATCTATTAAAGAAATCGACTGCTTTCTGTTGCTCACTCGTGAGTTTTGATCCAGCTTTAATATCTTCATAGTATTTGGACTTTTGCCCGTCCAGATGGGCTCTAGCGTTGGCAACTTGCTCTTTTAACGCTAATTTCTTTCTTCGTATATCTCTATCTTCATCGACTTCTTCGTCGTAAGAGAACGAATCTTCCATAAGGAAGTTAATTTCTTCATTATTTAAATGAGGTTTTGTTTGCTTGTAATATTCATATAAAACATCATTGTCATTTAACTTACTATAGTCTTGATTAAGTTTTACATAATCATTTATATCACCACCAGTTTCTTCCATAAAGTCTACTAACTTCTGTATATTTTCCGGTAGTGGTTTACCAGTTGCTTCCGCTTCAGCAACAGCTTCTTCTATTTTTTCTTCAACTTCAGTAACTTCTTCTTCAGTTGAATCTTCAGTAATTTCTTCTAATACTGGAGCTTCTTGTGCTTCTGCTTCCGGTTGTACTTCTTCTTGTTTTTCTGTGGACTCGGTGTCTTTAGACTCTGCAACCACTCCGCTGTCGTCAGCGTTATCTTCTTTAGTTTCATTTTCTTCTGGTGTTGGTGGTTTACTTAAATCTACTTTTATGACACTATCATCATTAGCAGATTCAAATTTACTTTCTTCAACTGTTTGTACAGTTTCTTGTGTAGTCTCTTCGACTACGTTTTCTTTATTTTCTTCCATAATATAATATAATAATAATTAATAATTTTAACTAGGGTTAAACGAACCTAAATCAAATCCTCCACTTAGTATATCATTACCTGCGGACTCAAAGTTTTTAGGCGCTTTACCACTCTTTCTTTGTTCAATCATTTCTGATTGTTGTGTAGCTTGTATTTTTGTTCTTTCGTCTTTTCTATCTTCTTTTTCTTTTTCTCTACTTTTCATACCTTCAACTTCAATACCTTTAAGCTGCATGTTATATTGAAACTCTAAAGCCATAAGTTGTTTTTTAAGTTCAACTTCTTGTAACATTTTTTGAGTGTCAATTTGAGCTTTCATTTGTTCTAACTGAGCTGTGTTCTGTGTTAAAGCTTGGTTTTTTTGAACTTCAGTTTGAGCTGCGGCTTGAGCTGCTTGTGTGTTAGACTGTGTTTGCATTTGTATATTTTGCATTTGCAACTGTCTATCTTTATCTTGTTTCTTTTTTCTACGTATTTTAAGTAGTTGGTTTGCTAGTTTTATATTTTTAATTTCTCTAAGATCAATAGCGTCTTCTAAATCTATACTTTGTTGTTGTATTGCCATTTGAATATTGTTTTCAAGTATAGCTTTTTCTTCTTCATCTGGAGTTAAATCTAAAAATATACCAAAATCATAAAGATGTAATTCTGACATTTCTTCTAAAGTAGCAACGTTGTGTACGCCTATAGCTTGTATAAACGCGTCTCTAGTTGGCGAGTACTCTATAATGTCTGATATTCTTAATGATAAACATTCTGCTGTTTCAGCTGTTAAAAATAACCCAGCTTGCAGTATATGCCTAGTTGCTGTATTACTATTTGCAGCTGCAAGTTTTTGTACACCAACTAAAGCATTTTTATCTGGCATACTACCATCTCTAGCTTCATTAAGCCCAGTTACATCTCTTATCATTTGTAAATAATAATTATAATTAGCAATTAAAGCTTGCATTTTATTACCACCACTACCAGATGTTATTTCTTGTATTGGTACTTTGCCAGGATTCATATCACCATCTTGTGTAAAAGATCTACCTATAACACTACCTGTTTGGAAAAACATGTTTAAAGCTTCCTGTGGATTATAATTTGTACCATTACCTAAATCAACTTCAGCTAAACCATCAGCATCTAAATAAACGCCGTCAGGAACCATACGAGCCATCACTTGTTGTAGCTTTAAATGTGTTAACTGTATCATATCAGCAAAACCAGTAATACGTTTTACTAATGAATCTATTTTGTTATCATACATGCGAGGCGCCACAATAGCATAATTCATTTTAACTTTAGTAAAATCACTTTTAGACCTCATCATGTTTTTAGCCATCTCCCATTTAAGTAATTTATTAGAACCTAATACTAAAGCTCCTTCATATAAAACTTCTATTGATCTTAATAATCTAGAATATCCACCTTCTTTATTTTCAGGTGGATTAAAGTTATCGTTTTTAGGTATTATTTTATCAGCACCAGTACCAGTTTCTTTAATTTTATACACTTCGTTCATATAAGTTTTATAATTAAAATATAAAACTTGAATAGTATTAACGTCTTCTTCTTCGTAATTATATCTTAAATTATTATTAGACCTATTATAAGATTTATTTTTCATTATATCTTCAAGATCACTTTCTGATAAGTGTGGAAATTGTTTAGCTAATTCATTTGCAGGTATTGTTTTTACTTCACCAACATAATATATGTCTTCAAAATAAGGAGACTCTGTGTAAGAGTATACCATATCAGCAGGATCAACGTATTTTATAGTAATACCTTCTGATGTTGTAAAATTAGTTTTAACAGCGCCAATACCAAGTACTGTTAAATCGTAATAAAATCTTTTCTTTATTAACTCATAGTTGTTACCTTCAAATAAAACATCTAAAGCTTGTTCTTCTGCCATTTCAACAGCTTGTTTGTAGTTAAGCTGCATATGAATTTGTAATTCTTCTTCTGTTTCAGGTAAAGTTTCTGTTTTGTTTTCAGATAAATCAATACCAAAAGCTTGTTTTGAAAAATTATTTAATTCTTTAGTTCTCATGTCTTTTAGTACAGACTCCATGTATTCAGTTCTTTTAGCAACGCCAAAAGGATCTTGAGAAAAAGCTTTTATATCATAAGTTCTTTCAGCAATACCATTAACAACAATATCTACAAATTTAGAAATAATTGGAACAGGTTTCCAGTCTAAATTTAAATAGGACAAATCACCGTTTATAGATAACTCATCCTTATATTTTTGTATTGGCTGTTCGCCTCTAGCATATAATCTTAAACTGTGAAAGTTGTTTTTATTACTAGTATATCTATTAGTTCTACTATCTTCATTGAACCACTCTGTTTCTATAGCTTTAGCTACTTTTAAACCATAATCATAGCTTAACTTTTCAGCATCGCTAACTGTTTGACTTGGAAAATAACTTTTAGTACCAGAATATGCCATATTATTTTATTATTTGTGAATTAGTTCCAGCGTTGTTATACTTGGAAATATTTATGTTTAATTTTGGTTTTTCAACCTTAGCGTTTGGAGCGTACAAATGTCTATTGTTAGCCATTATAGCTAAACCACTACTTATAGACGCATCAAACTTTGTTCTTTTGTTTATATCAAACTTAGCCCAATCATTTAATAGTTCATTAAAGTATAAATCACCAAATGTTCCATCTCGTTTCATACCTACGTGATCTTGTATATACATTTCAATTGCTGCGGCATGAGCTTGTTTTATATCTTCACTTGAGTTTGGTATACCACCTACTTCTTTTTCAGCTACAGATAATTTATTCCATAATTTATCAGGTCTATTCATACTAAAGCCTCTATAGCCTCTACGTCTTAAATAATATAAAAGACGTGGTTTGTTATTCTCTGCAAGTATTGGCATTCCGTAAAACACTAACGCCATTAAAACGTCTTCAAAGAATATTTCAGCTGTAGGTGGTCTTGATAAGTACTCTAAAAAGAAGCTATTCGCAGGAGCGTCCTCCATACTAAACCTGGTTAAGCCGTGTAATGCTCCTTTAGATCCTACACCATCTACAGTCCCTGATATATCATAAGAGTCACAACCAAATGCTCCCATGTGTTCATTACCAGGATATTTTATACCGTTTTTAAGTACCACTCTATTTTGTAATTGCTGAGGTGGAACCCAGCTAAGTTTAAATCTACCTTTTGGATCTGGATAGTAAATTACTTGTGTGTCTTTTACACCGTTAACCCATTGAAAATTACCCGTTGTAATACCTAGTGTTCTAGACATTTCTTCGTTGTAATCTATTTGTTCGTATAATTTAACTAAGTTAAATATACTGTTTTTTGTTTCATCTCTAAACGCATGCTCAGTTGTTCTTGGGAACTGTCTGTAAAATTCGTTTAAAGCATCTTGATCACCTTTTAAACCTTCTGCTTCATTTTGCCAGTGATCTATTACGCCTATATCTATTAATTCGCCATCTGCGGCAAACACATCCCTGTCAGGAGTAGTGAATACTGGAACTCCATGCTCGTCAATAAATCCTTCGTAGTTCCATTCCATTGGGATAAACAAAGAATATAAACCAGATTTTGTCTGACCATTTCTATTTCTTTTAGTGACATCTGATGCATTGTATAGTTTTTTAAAATTGTCTCCACCTTTATCTAAAGCGTTTGAAGTTGAGCCCATCATACATTTACCTATAATTCTACTACCTAATCGTAAACATGTTTTTGTAACTCTCCAGTTGTTTAAAATATTATCGGGTCTTTCCCACTTACCACTTTCATCGTGCACTAGTAATGCTAGTTTTTCACCATCATAACTATTATCACCTGTATTTTTCCAGTCTATAGTTGTATCTAATCCTTCTATTTCTTCTAAACCATCTGTTGCAGCCATTTTTTTTCTTGTAAACTTACTAGCTGGAACTCTATAAGCTAATTCTGACTTTGGTCTATCCATACCATCTTGTACTGGTTTAAAGAAAAAAGGATAGTTTATACTAATTGGCACTACCTTGTCTGTAAACATTTTTTTAGCATCACTACCAGTTTTAGATAGTATACCATATCTACTATCACTTGATATAGTGGCTAAATTAACGGTTTCGGCAGAACTCATAAAAGAAAAACCACTACGTCTGTTTTTCAAATAACACATCCCATAACATCTTTTGTCTGCCTTGCAGGCTTCCCAAAATATAAAGAATAATCTATTTGCTTCTCTAAAATCAGGTGCACCTACATCTATTTTACTCCATTGTAAATACATGTAGTGTGTGCCTACTATATAAGTTGGTTTACCATTATTTGTAAACCAAAAACCTTCATCTCTTCTTTTAAACTCTTCGTCTATATAATCGTACCATTGTTCTTTTTGTTCTTCTGGATAATTTCTCCAATCAAATATATTTTTAAGACGAGATAATTCTTTTGGCTGTTCTGTTTTAACCCACTTATCTAATTTGTGTTTAAACACTTGCCCTGGCACTTTTGGCAGCGCAATTCGCAAATTTTGGATTTCAAGTATTTCACCAATTTGTCCAGTTTTAGAGATAACAACGATATCGTGTTCTTTATCATATCCATATTTCCATTTTTTAGATTTGTTAAGACGACTAATAGTCGTTTTTTTAATAGGTTCTATTGTTTTAACTAAACTTTGCTCGTACATTACTTAGATCTGCCTTCTGCGAATCCCTTAAAAGCTTTTTTCTCTGTCTTTTCAGGTGTTTTTCCCTCAAGCAAGTTCTCTTCTTCTTGGATTCTGTTAAGTATTTCAAATGCGTCAAATATAGCTAGTTTTTTAGTAGCTGCTGCATTTTTAAGTCTATCCGCTGATATATCATCGTCTGAATCAACGATTGCTTCCTTAGCTACTTTAATCAGTTCTTCAACTGCTTTATGCCCAGCTTGGATTATATTCTTCTTCGTCTCCTTGATATTCATATTTGATTGTAATAAAATTAGATAAAACTCGATATAGTCTCTCGTTATCAACGACAAACTCGTATTCACTACTTGGCCTAAAACCAACTAGATCGTTAACCTCAACTGTACCGTCTGAATATTTAACAATACCTTGTAGAGGTTTTTCAGATTCAATATTAAATTGATCTATTGCTTTTAAAGGTTTTACAAAACAATAACCTTTTGGAGCTATCCACTTATCATTTCTTTTATATAAAAAGATTTGATCGTGGTTTATAAAATAAGTATCTTCATTAAAATAAGCCTTACTATTTTTTTCAATACCTTTTACGTTATGCCATCTACGAAACACATTGTGATGTACCACAACTGTATCTCCAGGTTTTATATCTGTATTACCAATAATTGGAGTTGACATAACAATAGCTTCTCTATTAACATATTGGTGGTTAAAAATCTCTGTGTTAAGGATTAACTCTCCACCATCAAATTTCTTAGTATTGTTATATCTTTCTCCTTTTGGTTTTACAACAAAGTTGTAAACGCTTTTCATTAGTACTCTAAATTATACTCTACAGATACAGCCATGTTTTTGTTAAAGTCTTTCCACGGTAACACGTCTTTTTTCTTTTTAATATAAATAGAAAACTTATCTTCTTCCTCTATTATATCACAAATAGTATGTCCACCATAAACTTCTTGACCAACGGCATAATGCATGGCGTCGTTTTTGTAGTCTTTACCTACACTAATCTTTCTTATTAACTTCGCCATTTTCTGGATAATTTATTTTTCCGTCTGTTATGTTTATATCAAAAGTACCATATTGTTCTTCAAATTCTTTTTGCAATATAACTAATTGATCTTTTAATTTTGCAGTATTGTGCATCATTTCATGCTTTTTAACTTCTATAGAACCAATTTCTAATTGATATCTATTCATGTTATTAATAACAGTTTGAACTTTTTTTAATTGTTCATCTGTTATTTTTTCTGCTTTTGGTTTTAAGTCTACTATTTTTTCTTTTGTTTTTGCCATTTTATTTAATTTAAATTAATTATTTATTTTATTGATACCCATCGTATCCACTTACATCTGTTGATGGTGCGTTTACAACTACAGCGCCGTTATCTGCTAGTGACCCAGTGTTTCCACTAACACTATCTTTAAGCCCGTTAGTAGGTCTCCAATAACCTCTTAAGTTTGAAGTTTGTACCGTAGACATATCTATAGGTCTGTGTAAATTATATAGTTGAGCTATCTCAGCTTGTGATAACAAGCAATCCCAAATAGCTACATCACCAATATATCCATTCCAGAAATTTGTTTGCATTGTAGTTACACTTGTTGCAAAAGTAAAAACACCTGAACCTCCAATTACAATATCTACTTTTTGGTTTTCTCTATTAGCCTGCGTATCGTATCTATGTGTTATATCACCACTACTTGCTGTAACTGTTTTTTTACTATTAGAATCTTCTGGTTGCGACCCAAAAACTTCACCGTTTGGACCGCTACCACCACCACTAGTGCTACCAGCTTGAGCTCTATTTCCATCAACATATATGTTTCCAATTACTGACGTACTTGGGTTTTCTAAATCTGTGGTGCCAACTACAAAATGCCAGTCGTCTTCTTTAAACAGAAATCTAGCAGCAGCACCATCGTTTCTTTGAGCTCTAAAATGTGATATAGGTGAAACGCTTATATTTGTACCATCTCCTTGATCAAGATTGTTATGCCATGAAAACCTTCTATTTGAAAAAGAAAGCGACCATCCTCCATTACCAACACAACTTACGATACCGTGGGCCGCAGACGTGTCGTAAGGATCAGCCGATCCGTCGTCAAATTTAACCCAAGCAGCAACACTAAGACTTCTTATTGTTGGTTTTGTGGTTCCATTAGCCGGGACACTATTATTTACAGTGTTTGTTATAAATCCATCATCTGTACCGTCAAATTCAAAAGATTTTGTCATGGTATAAGCGGCGCTTTTTAGCAAAGATCCAGCCACTAAACTATGCCCTAGTCCTAAAGCCGCCATTATTTAAACCAGTTAAAAGGATTGTACTTACTCCAAGTTATATTATCAATAGCTTCTTCTAAAGTATTTGCTAAAGTTGATGCTTCCTCTTCGTCTATATACCATATACCAGCTGTATCATTTAATATAACCAATATTTCAGCATGAGTGTACTGTGTAAATCCAATTAAAAAGTCAGGTGTAGTATCACCTTCAAACTTTACAAACGTATATTCACCGTCTTCGCTTAGTCTTAATGATTTTGCATCTTTTTCTTTTACTTGATCAAAATCAATATCTTCAACTTTGCTAGTTGGTATTATAACGTATTTTCTATTTGGATACCTACTCATATTATTTTATTTATGGACACACATTTAAAGCTACAACAACACCGTTAACTATTCTCATTCTTGAGTAACGTGCCACGGGATGTGGGCCAGGCCCAATAGGCGTGGCTGGTCTAACTTTATAAAAACCAGTTTTTAAAAGAAACTTATCATTATACCTTGGCCTTGAATAGACTTTATCTCCATTTACTGGCACAGGACTTGATCCATTGTGGAAATAATTAACATTTACTAATGAATTATCAACACTACAAGTATTTTTAACTAAGACTTTATCAGTACCTAAATTTAACGTACCAACAAACGAAGTACTTGATTTAGCTAGTACAATTTCTTTTCTTCTTTTTACTATAACAGGTTTGTTTTTACCTCTAGACTGCGCTGAAGAGTTTGCGTTACCTAATGCCATTAAAATCCGAAATAAGCAATTATACCACCTGTAGTTTGTGCTGCTTGTAAAGACACGACTGTCCATCTACCATATATAGTCATACCAGCTGGAAACTCTATATCGTTTTCTACAGCTTCACCATTACCGCCAGTGTTACCATTTGTAATACCAAAGTATACGTTGTTACTTTCGGTTCCACCATATACTACTGAGTTACTAGTGTCGCAAGTTAGCTTGTCAAATTTAGTAGCGTCTATCATAGTTATAGCTACTATCACCATGCCATCAGGTGGAGTTAAATCTTGGGCGTTATCGTTGTGCATGTGAACACTACCTAACTGTCCAAAGTTATAAGCTGTTGCTGTTGAATTTAATCCCATAATTTTATTTTTTTACTTTTTCTAGTGATCTACCGCCAAAATAAGCGCCGATCACAGTTATTAATACTAATTGTAATAAGTCAACGTACGAATCTTTAACGTTAAACTTTAATGCACCTGCGTCTATAAATATTAATAGCATGGTGCATACTATTAAAAATATTAATACCATTGGCCTAACATTTTTGCTAAGCCAAGAGTCTGATTTTAAATCTGCTTCCCACCTGCTAGTAATGTTTTTTTCCATTTCTACTTGGTAGTTAGCAACTAATTCTTTTATTTTTCTTTCTGCTTCTAGTTTTTCTTCAGCAGAGGTGTGTAAGTTATCTATAACTCCACCTACTCCTTTTACTAAGTCTGCAGCTCCTGATGAAAATATTTTTCCTAACATAATTTAATTTTTAATATCCTCCTCCACCCCCACTACTACCACCGCTACTACTTGTACTACTACTACTGCTGCTAGTACTATAAGTTGTTGTTGGTGTGGTTGGTAAAGAAAAGTTAAAGGCTAATCTTAAGCTTTCAGGTAGCGTAACACCTGTTACTGCTATAACAGTATCACTATGGTTTTCACCAGCCATATAGCCCATCCTACCTGCGATGGTATGCATATGATGGCCTGTTAAACCATATTGTCTTCCCCATAACTCAGCCGTTTCAGCTGTATCAAAAACAGGTATGTCATTTATTCTTCCTAATACACTCATTTTGTTTTTACTTTTTCAAACGCACTAATACCAAAACATCCTAATGTTACCATTACAAAAGAATTATATATAGTGTCGTTAATTTCTAATTCTCCACCACCTACATATCCCATGTATAT
>Ga0208158_1000601_pt1 | contig 12473 bp, 3 predicted proteins | sample 8_EtaG_FD_184081 | JGI IMG/M metagenome (GOLD analysis project Ga0208158, IMG submission 184081) | Marine viral communities from the Subarctic Pacific Ocean - 8_ETSP_OMZ_AT15162 metaG (SPAdes) (version 2) | ecosystem: Environmental > Aquatic > Marine > Oceanic | place: Pacific Ocean | collected...
ACTCGGGGAAGTCCCGCCATAAAAATCTAATTGTCTTTGAGAGGCGACGTATACGTTAAATAGAGACCCCGGAGCATTTGTTCCTATGCCGACAGAGCCAGCCATAAAGGCAACCTCTGTTCCAGCTCTGGTCATTTGTATGCGTTTAGACCATGCGCCAGTTGGCGCAACATTGTCATTCATACCCAAGTAACCAATGTTAGCTACTCCATCATACTCCAAGGTCATACCGTAGTTATCACCTTCTCCAATCATCAACCTTGAATCAACTTCTGATGAACCACTGTTTATTCTAACGAGCATGTCTGTCGACGAAGCGCTTTGCACTCTAAAGACGTTGCTAGTAAAAGTGACATTTCCTCCAGCTGCTATTGTTAATCTATCAGCAACACCATTTTCGCTTATGTCAAACGTAGTGCCATCAATCTGGAGGTCCCATGTTTTATTACTAGCTGCAGTGTTTACGAATGTAAGTTTAGGGACTGATTTACTAATTGTAACGTTACCAGTAAAAGTTCCTCCGCTTGCTGGAACTTGGTTGGTAGAGTTCCATAAAACAGTTCCGCTGGATGCTTTTAATGCGATAGAGTCAGTTCCTGATTGTAAATAAATGTTAGATGATGAACTAAAAATTATTTTCCCGGGACTTCCTACGGTTAATTCTCCAGTTACAGTTGTTGCTACTAGTGATGCCATTTAAATTCTTTTCTTTAATTCTTCTATTTCTTTATACAGCTCTTTAAAGCCGCCCAATAATACAGTCACTGCTCGACTATAATTTACACTGGAAGGATTACCTTTTTCGTCCTTCTCGACCAATTCTGGGAAGAGTTCCGCAAGTTCTTCCGCGATTAAACCAATTTCTTTTTTATCTTTATTTGTCTTTCTATTATATTTTACCGGGCGGATTTTATTTATTATATCTAAACTTGGGGTATAAGTTTCAACATTTTCTTTCAATGTTATACTTGAGGTCTCAGTTAAGGTCCCTGTCACTGTTACGCCAGTTGCTGTTGTTTGAATTTTAGTGTTACCCTGATGTAATAAATAGGTAGCTCCCCCTTGGTACATGATTACATGGTAATAACTCGCGGTACCTAATTTATAGGTTTCATCAGCTAAAACCAATGCGCTACCCATAATTGTGGTAGTTCCCGGTTTATCTATAAATACGCCTGATCTAGTGCTTGCGGAAGTCAATCTCAAGTTAGCGTCAGACCCTCCGTTAACATGCAACAGTTGCGAAGGAGCTCCTATTCCTATTCCAACGCTACCACTAGTAGTAATTGTAAATGCTTCAGTGGCGACGAAAGCTCCAGAGCCAACAGCAATCTTAAACTTGTCCGAATCTCCGCCGTCATTTCCTATGGACCATTTACTAGCAGCTGCGTTTTGGAAACGAATCTGAGCGTCTCCCGTAGAACCGGACCTTATTGAAACTGTAGAGCGACTTGTAGAAGTGCTTTCAAATCTAGCCGTATCGCTATCAGAAGTATAAACATCCAAGAGAACTTGAGGATTAGTTGTTCCTATTCCAACGAAACCGTCTACTGGATCAATGCACATTCTTTCTAGAGGTACATCGCTTGCGGTTACCCCAGTCCCGCTTTTAGTTGAGAAAACTAAAAATGCTCGCTCAGACCCCGGCGTGTCATGCAGCCTTGTACCTATCCACGCTTGAGGATGGTTATTGTAGGTTACTGTCCCGCCAGTATTTAACAGCTGATTAAACGCTATACCGGGGTAGTATGTATTAGCAGTAGTAGACCTAGAGTGCTGTGGCCCCAACATTATTCCCCATGTCCCAGTGCCGAGAGTTGTAGCTCCCGTACTTGGGCCTTGGGTAGTTAGCATAGCGTTGGGAGCCTGAGTATATGAATTAGTGCTGATTAACTGCTTACCGCTCGTGATTGTGATATCTCCACTATGAACATTTAGTTTAGTCGAAGGCGATCCTGTACCTATGCCGAAAAATCCTGAGCTAAGAATCCGTGCTCTTTCTGACCCTCCAGCTTGAAAGAACATGTTGTCTCCAATTGAACCTAGCGTAACTTTATAGTCCGCTGTAGTATCAGGATCTTGAAACTCAAGTGCGCATTTTGTTGTAGAAGCTCCCGCAATAATTCGTGCTGGTAAGTTATCACCAGAGCCACCTTGTACTGTAAATATTCGACCGGGACTATCGGTTCCGACGCCAACTTTTCCATCACTTTTAATGGTCATGCGGGTTACAGTGGCTCCTCCTGTCGGCTGAGTTTGAAATTCTAATCTTGCGCTATCTGTCGCGCCGTCTTGAATACCTTTGATGTTGATTAGGTTAGAATCTATATCTGTATTGCCAAATCTAACTATGCCTAAAGTCGAGGTAGTGCCACCGCTTGTACGGGTAACCTGAAAAATTCCACCATTTGTACCATTAGCGTGAATAGTGCCAAAAGGGTCCGTGCCTGCACCTAACCCTACGCCCAACACACCACTGTCAGTCAGCCTCATCTTATGAGCGCCTCCTACTTCCCAATTAAAATCTCCACTTGCAGCGTTAAATTCTAAATTAGCTCCATTTGATCTAATCCAGTTAGCATCGTTAGTTTCTGCTGTCCCAGTACTTCCTAGAGTTAATCTTACTTGCGAGCCGTAAGTAAATGACGGATAACCATTAGCGGTATTAATACTTAAGGCAGTTGTAGGGCTACTTCCAACTGCTATAGAAAAAGCAGCATCTCCTCCTCGGATACGTCCCTGCGTTGTGCCTCCACCATAAAATTGAATAGCTGGGATCTTACTTCCTACAGTAGAATCTTCGTCATTAATTGCTATTGTACAAGCTGCATCTCCATCATCTGAATTACCACTAACGGTAAGCAATGATCCCGGAGTGGCTGTACCTATACCAACTTTTCCATCATTTAATATTGTTACAGCATCGACTTGAGACCCTGAGTTTGATACGGTAAATGTTTGGTAAGTATTTCCCCCGGTGCTGTGCGCAGAAAGCTTTAATTGTCCCGACGTACTATTATAAGTGAACTTGCCAGAATTATTGACAGTCGGTGAGCTTCCAAAATTTATACCTCCTCCAAAAACCGTTAACTTTTCCCAAGGCGCATTTGTTCCTATTCCGACATTGCCGTCATTTGTAAATCTAACTTTTTCACTATCTTCATGGTTAAAAATAAAGTCCGATTTGTCTGGACTACTTGAAATAAATTTATTACCTATAAACCATTCTGTAGTACTTGTCCTGAACTGTATTAAAGCCATAGCGCCCGCCGTGGTACTTGCGTTCTGTAACCTTAACCCACTACCGCCCCAATTTCCGCTGCTGCCACCGCTAAAGCTAGTAGCGCTATTAGTAAATCTAACATCTAGAGCATAGTAAGGATTATTTGTACCTATTCCTATGTTACTTCCGCCGCCATCATACAATGCAGAATTTCCAAGTGCAGTACTGCTTGTAAATTTAGGGACATAATTTGTAGTCCCTGAACCCGTAACCGTTCCGGTTCCCCCTGTAAACTCTATGATATTCCCAGAAGAGTCTACGCCTAAAGATTTAGCTAAAGTTCCTGTATGAGTTCCCGAGCCGTATTTATTTAATTGTAGTTTTCCTGTTTCCCCACTTAGATCCAACAACCAATCGCTAAGCGCTCCCGTTTGTCCATGCCTACCTATACTGAAGTCTGCTCCTGAAGTGTTGTTGTTATTACTATCTAGATTTATAAATAGAGCTCCGAAAGTATTAATTCGTAAATCGTCTGCCGCATTACCTGAACTGTTACGACTGCTGATAGAGTGTTCAGTTTCCCCACCACCATAGAAAGTGAGGTATTGACCCATTGTTCCAAAATTAAGGTCGCCATTTACAGTGGTTGCTCCACTTCCCAATATTTTAAGACGAGAAACATCGCCTTGAGTGAACACCTCAAACAGCGTGCCAGTTGAATTGTGTGATCCGAAAACCGCTAGATCTGTACCACTGGCGTACCCGGCAGGACTATTGGTATCGTGACGGAAAATTACATTTCCAATAGCTACTAATTCCACGGAAGGACTAGTTGTCCCTATGCCAACATTACCATCGTGCTGGATGGTCATTTTAGCATTAGATATCGCCATAGGGTCACTATTATGGCCTGCGGTAAACATCAACTTCTCGTAACCCGAGCTACCATTGCCTACTTGCAATATAGCGCAACCATAATTACCCGCTGCCCGCTGCAAATAAATAGCTGAAGACACAGCGTCATTAGTTCCAGTTTTAAATAGATTTAATAAAGCTGCTGGAGCATCTGTTCCTATTCCAACTTGATCTGAACCAATAGTTACAACCGCACTATTATTGTCCCAAATTTGCGTTTTTAAATTAGTAGTATCGGCAACAATACGACCCACTATAGTTTTATCAAGCCTTCTCCAGATTAGCGCGGAAGCCGTTCCCGTATTAGTCGTAACATCGATATATGTAGTATTGTTTACGTGAAGTAGTCCGTCTGGCGCATTTGTTCCTATGCCAATCTTATCTACTGAGGCGTCTAAGAAAAATAAATTAGCGTTAGTATCTCCCTCCATTCGAACATCTACATCTAATCCTCCCTCATTGAAAGTTATTTCGTTTGTGCCACCCTGAGTAAGGTCTATAAAATTAACATCACCAGCTGTAAAATTTATATCGTCATCAGTAAAATTAATGAAAGTGTCAGCATCATCATTGTGGAAAATATATTGGCTAACACCCATGTTGCCAGCTACCTGTAATGTATAAGCTGGTGCATTTGTTCCTATACCAACTTTGCCTGATGTCACACTTACAGTATTTAGGTAATTAGTGCCAGACTGTCTCGTCCCTAGATAAAACCTACTAGGCGTATAGCCAAACATAGCCCTGTTATTGTCGTCTGCCCCACAAGAAATCTCTGAATTGACATGAAGTTTTGACGATGGAGCATTTGTCCCTATACCAACACGCTCATTAGCCGCGTCCGTACGAATTAAGTTAGTATCTGTATCTCCCTCGACTCTAAAATCAATATCTTCACCGCTATCATTCACGACCACAGAAGAGCCGCTGAAAGTCATTCTGGTAGAACCAGCCCTCTGTATTAAAAAGTCATGAGCAGAACTAGTTCCAACTACTGCATCACTTGCGCTAGAGTTCGCTGTTAACCGCGAAATGACTGTCCCGGATTTTACGTGACTCGCAACAAGGCCCGCAGCTGCATACACTTCCAATAAACCTCCCGGGGTAACTGTTCCTATACCGACTCCAACACTACCTACATTTACCGCGGTTGTAGTCCATATAGCATTAGTAGAGCTTGAATTGTTCAACCCAAGTTTTAAGCAGTTGGTATCGTATTTAATTAAACTCGACTGAAAAGCTCCAGCATCATTATATAGTAACACAACAGTCCCGCTACCACCGTTACTAACAATTAAATCGTATGAATTCGCAACATAACTTCCTGTATCTCCACTTGTCCTTCCTGTTAAAGTTGTTCCATGAGCGTGAAGTTCAGTTGCAGGGGTTGTTGTATTTATACCAACATAGCCTAAGTTATTAATTCGCATCCGCTCTGCATGAAGCGTCCCGAAACGCATTGAGTTGTCTGCGTGAGAATACTCTAAATATCCTTCATAACGCGCTGTTCCAGAATTAGCATCACCAAACCCAATAGAGTGAACACCTGAAGTAGTGTTCCACAATGTAATACCGCCAGCAGTACTTCCCGGATTACCTATACTTAAATCAATAGTCCCTCCAACACCAAATGCAGTTGACCCAATAGCTACGTCTTGACCATCTGTATATATAGTTGAATTTCCAATAGTATCGCTATCAGTCCACTTAGGTATATAGTTTGCAGTGCCTGATCCGTCTACTCCGCTTATCTCCGACAACGTAACCCAGTCTAAACTTCCGCCGCTACCACCTGCGCTTAATACCTGATTAGCCGATCCCGTGTTATTGTTAACATCTTTAATTGAGTCAACATAAAGTTCTGACCATTTTAAAGATGATTGACCCAAGGTATAACTGCTATCATCAAGAGGTCTAATCGCCGCTTTAGCAGTAATAGTCCCCGCTGCTATTTCAAGAGTTTTTGCAGCCGTATTACTAATTACATTGGTCTGACTCCCAGCTACGAAATATATTTTTCCTCCAGTTGTGCCATCCATTTCCCCGCGAATTAATCCGTAATTTGTTCCTTCGGCTCCAAAATAAACTCCTCCCAGTCTGTGGCCATCAGTAGCGGCAGCAGATTTACTAAAGATTAATCCAGCGTCTTCATTTACGCCCGAGCCACTTCTTTCCATTTTGATGGAAGAACCAACGAAGTTGCTACCTTCTACATGTAGTTTAGTTTCTGGGGCATTTGTTCCTATTCCAACTTTATCTGCTGAAGCATCTAAGAAAAATAAATTAATATCAGCGTCTCCCTCCATACGGAAATCAAGAGCCGCCGCACCATCCTCATTATATACAAGGCCAGCATTAGTGAATCTCAAAAGCTTATAATCATTATGATCCTTAATATAAGAGTTTAAAACTCCCATTCGCAACGATCCATCAATCTTAGCTATCGTAGTCTCTGCGTTTGATCCATAAACGTGAAGCTTACTTGCTGGAGCAGCTGTTGCTATACCAACATTACCACCAACAATATGCATGGTTTCGGTATCAGTTGCACCGACCATAGTGCTGAACGTAAGCCTTCCATCTTCAGACCCGCCAGTTACGTCATCGCTATACGCTTCAATAGTAGCGTATCGAGTATTATTATCTCCCGCATCATGAGCATCAAAACCGATCCACCCTGTTAAAGCTCCGTTAGTTTTTCGGTCTGTTCTGAGAATAAGCCCAACTTCTCCACTTCCATCATTTTCAAGCATTATCTCTTGGCCAGAAGCTGAATCTGTATATATATGCAAAGGTACAGCTGGAGTAAGTGTTCCTATACCAACTTTGCCATCACTTTTAATAGTCATGCGGGCAGTAGCAGAACCACCTGTAGCTTGAGTCTCAAACTCTAGTCGCGCACTATCTGTAGCTCCATCTTGGACACCTTTAATATTAGCAAGATCTGAGTCTACGTCTGTGTTACCAAACCTAACGTGGCCTAAAGTTCCAGTGGTATTACCAGTTGTCCTTGTGACTCCAATTATACCGCCGTTAGTACCGTTACCTTGGAGAGTGTAAACAGGATTATTTGTTCCTATCCCCACCAACCCTGAAGAAGTAATCCGCATCCGCTCAGTAATAGAATTCGAACCGTCTGGGGCAGTTGAAAAAACTAACCTACCCGGAGTGTCATCCGCTGCTGGAGCGCCGTCTATAAAACATTCTATAGCTCCCGGTGTATTTGAAAAATTTGCTCCATCATAAGCATGGTAATATACTCCACCGGCCCTATCCCCATTTAGAACTATAGTAGGAGAAGCATTAGAGCCTCGAGCTGAGGCTAAATGCATTGCCCCTCCATAAACATCAGCACCGCATCTTACGGTAACAATTCCTTGAGTCCCCAGTTGTTGTAATAAAGGCGTCCAGTTCCACTCTCCAAATGGCCCAAGCGCAGTAGAATCGCCTACCAACACTTGCTTAGCGTTAGTGATTGACATTGAAGCGACGCTGGAGCTTCCCGTGAAAAATTCTAAAGTATTCTCACCTGTCGCTCCGTCATTACCAATCTCGGCCCAGTTATTATTAGAATCATTAGCGATTTTATAACGAAGGTTTGTGGCACCACGTAACGTCATGTTACCTTTTACTTCGAGTAACTCTGACGGTGCATCTGTTCCTATGCCAACATTACCGTCTGCGCCATTTATAGTCATAGCGTAACTGTAAGTGCCTCCTGTCCTACTTAAAAAACGTAAATCTGTATCATTGTTAGTTGGGCCAATTAATCCATTTGTCCCGTCAGATCCTATATTAATACCATTATTGCCATCAGCAGGAGTAATACGTAAGATTTGATTGGTCATCGCTGTGCCATTAGCGGTCCCGTCACTGTTTACGTGAAGAGGAGTTACGGGAGCATTTGTCCCTATACCAACCTTACCCTCTTCGAGAGTAGTTGCCATATCACCGCCGTCATAACGGAACTTAATTGGCTGTTTGGTAATAGTAGTCCCATTGGCTTTTTTCATTTCCGCGCCAATGCACAAACCATCTGTCGTGCTCCAGCTTGGAGATGCAGAGTTTAAGGTAGAAAGTCTAATCACCTCGGGGACTTCATTATCTCCTACGGCGCTTTTAGTAATATGCAAAGGTGTAGCTGGAGTAACTGTTCCTATACCGACATTAGCACTTTTTATCACCATCGTCTCTGTATCAGTACCCGCAACGATAGTATTAAACTTTAAAGCTCCGTCTTCTGTACCGTCTGAAACATCAATGGCTTGAGCAACTATATTCGCATACTGTACGTCTTGTGAATTATCATTTCTCCCCTTGAAATCTAAAGTTCCTAAAAGGTCATTATCTGCAGGGCTTGCAGAGTTCCGATAAAAAATGACATCTGGGGCGTCAGCCGCTGCAGGATGAGTACTTTCGATTATTACTAAATCGCTATTAACAGTATCATAGACGTGAAGCTTAGCCCCCGGATTGGCCGTACCAATTCCTACATCGCCATTATCATAAATAGTTCCCGAAGTTAAAGTGTCTTCATCAGACCAGCGAGCTACATAGTTGGCAACACCTGAACCGCCAACACCAGACAAAACAGATTCAATAGATTTCCAATTAACCCCCGTCGCGCCTTCGTTAGTGAGAACCATTCCGTTCTCTCCTATCCAAGTATTGGAATCGATAACGTTTCCTGCTATACTTAATTTGTTAACATTAAGCTGGTTACCATTCGTAAAAGTTAAATCCATCTCCGCCAAAAGCCCCAGCGCGTTATTAAACTGTACTTGAGTGTTTGATCCCCCGGGACTCGTACTCCCTCCGCCGCCCCCACCCCCAGCAATAGGAGACCATCCAGTAGGCGTTAATACCCAAGACGCAAGATTGCCCGTGTCGACTAAGAAGGCCCCATCTAGAACACCGGTAGGTTTTGTATCACCAGCGTCTACGACGAATCTATCTCCTGCGTATCTTGTTATTGCCATAATTATGAAAAACTAAATGTAAAACCGTAAAAAACCCCGCTGTTGTATTTACTATCAATAGTGGAGAAATTTATTTTTATAGTATGTGACCCGGCGGCTAAATTGCTTTTTGTAAAAGTCCCTATTCCGCTAACCGTCGTATAACTTATTCGATCATCTTGATTTACCCATTGTCCTTGATTAGCTCTAGGTTGAGTGTTTACAGGAGAACCCCCCCCTTGAGAATATAATTTAACTTGCCTAACATCTATCCGTCCATCTTCAGATTCGTCCAATCCAAAATAAGTCCCGTTATTTCCCGGTGCGCTACCCGAACATAATACTGTGTTATCTACACTGAGGTCCATTAAGTCCGTTGTATTGGCTTGATACATTTCCCCCAACCCCGAAGCTTTTACTGTTAATGTAGAAGTAGAATTCAAATTAAAAGTACCTAAAGCATAACCACTTTGTATGAATTGATTATAATATTGCCGAAGTACATCTGAATCTGTATCTAATTCTCTTTCAGCTGCCGTATCCCAATCCGCTTCAAAATCTAACCTCAGTTGCAGGCCATCTGTTCCCACATGCCATGGATCAGCTTGATGATAAGAAGATAAATCTATTGTATCGCCATTACCTAAAGCACCACCATGTAAATACCATCCATAATAAGACAAGGTGTCACCTGCTACTCTATCGGTAGTGTCGTAAAAATCTTCGCCTGAAACAGGAGAAAATAAATCTCCGTCTCCATTTTCAAAGGGCCAAGTAGTAGTAGTTTGAACGCTTCCTTGTTGCCCCCAATACAGACTCTTATTCCATGTAATTATTTTTTCTTCTCCATCAGTACTGGGAAGTGTCTGTTTTTTTATAAAAGCTGTTGGTACTATAGCCATTAATAATATTCATAACCTGTTACAGCGGATGCGAATATACCAGTATTTATTCTTATAAAAGTATAAAGGTTTGTTTTGGCGGCAGGTATAGCAGGAGGGCCACTGTCATATTCCCCTCCCCACACCACCGCATTACCCGAAGCGAAAGTAGCAGTTTTTGCTGAACTACTATTATTTGCTACATACATCGTTAATGTTTGACCGTTTTCAACGGTATTAAAAGTTATCGTAGTATTTTGGTTGATGATCTCGTATTGAATATTAGATAAACTCCAGTTAACCGCAGTAGCGTTAGTTATATTAGACACGGGGACGATGTCCATAGCGCCTTGTAGACTTAAACTAGCTTTATCCCCAATACTCCCATTTACTGTAATTTCATTTACAACAAGTTTTTTGCTGGGGTCTATTTCTAAATTTCCACCAGTAACAAAAACATTACCTGAAAAAGGACTATTGGTTACGTCAATCGCGGAAGCATCTATATCTATATATCTTATTCCGGTTAGAATTAAATCTTTCCCCGCTTTAATTGTGAGGTTATCGGTACCGGTATCGTTTCTTATGTAAGAGGTAGAGTTGTAAAAAGTTATATCGTCTAGATTATCAATATCATTACCTTGCATGTTGATGTTGCTAGTCGCGGTATAGTTCCAAGGAGTAGTTGCGGAATCAAAAGCTACCCCGCTACCAGTGACTAAAAGCCCATCTGACTTTCTAACTTGAAGAAAAGGAAAAGAGGCTACATCAGTATTCGAAGCGTTCTGCCAGTTATCATTATTATCAAAATAAATATCTTTGTTTAACCCAGAGATACGAGTCGCAGGAAATCCATTACCATTACCAGTACATACAAACTCTGCTAATTCAGTAGTAGTTATTTGCTTAGTCACATAGGGACCGTTAGAAGGGCCAGCTCCTACAGGCAGTAGGAACGCTCCACTTACGTCCTCGCTCGCGCTCAACCCTATTAACTGAGATATCTTTTTATTTGCCATTTTTCCTTAAACCTTATTGTAATATACACTGTTTTAATACGCCGGAAGTAGATTTGTTACTAATAAATCGTCAGTTTCCTGCTGCAAGTAAAATCCATTTTGACTATTTCCGCTTGCACTACCTTCTAACAAAATGAAATCTTCCACTTTTTCCATCCCATAAACCCCGCTTATAAACATTCCTTCACTCAAGTCATCTGGATTTATCTCAACATTAAAAGAAGCATTAAATACTTTATTGTTGCCTATCGCACTATTGTATCCAAAATCATTTAATTTAGCCCCTATGAAAGTATACCTTAAAGCTTCATCTTCTTGGTTAATGGGTATAGTTCCCGCGTTTATTGGAGCCGCTAAACTTTTGGGGCAGGTTTGTTTAGGGGCCACTTTTATAGTAAAATTGTAGCCGCTATTCAGGGAGATTAAATCTACTAAAGACCCACTGTTTCCCGAATCCACAAAACCCTCTAAACTCAAATTAGCGTATATTGTAGACGTGGGGAGAGTTTTAACTGGGAACTTATACCCTAAATTGTTTAAAGGTTCCCGATTTAAATCTATGGATATTTCATAACTTTGAATATGCAAAGAATCAAAATCCACGCCTAACCCTGAAAAAGAATCGGTACTTATAGTAATATCTCCATGAGTCAAAGCGGCGTACCCCTCCGAAGAAAGATATCTAGGGATCACCACACTTTTCTCAGGACTAATTGTTCCGCTCTGAGTCTCTATACCGGGCGCTTGAAACCCGCTTCCGCTCATATCAAAATTAATATTATACGCCGTATAAGAAACAGAAGCACTAGCAAATCCTCCTACTGCTCCTTGAGTATTGTAAGAATTAAGGTAAGAATTACCAAATCCTATTACATGATACCCTGTAGAAGCTGGGTCAATAGACTGATAAATATCTGGATCTACAAAATTTTCTTTGAAATAGCTTCTATTTATATCTTCTTTATCAGGGTTGACAACGACGTATATGTTGCGGCAGTCTCTATATTGATTTAACGGGAAGTCTTGCCATGGATATTTAAGCTCCTTATTTTCGTTTTTTTCAAAAAAGCCTGATAGAAGTGAAACGTTTTGATTGTCCTCGTAAAAAGATTCACCATTAAATGGAAAATTGAATAGAGGATAATTTACGTTGAAGCCTAATCGAGATTCGTTTTTGGTACCACACAGGAAGTAATCAAAACTCAAATCTACCGAAGGATAATCAATATAAGGGCGATCGACTAAACCCCTTTGATTTAGTTGGACTAAGTCAGTATGAGGAGTATTAATAGAGTAACTTACCGACTGGACTCTATCAATGGGATTCAATCTATTAATCTTCTGCACTAAAGAAGAGTAATCATCAGTGGGTTGTCCCCCTATATAACTTAAAAAATTATAACCGCTTTTCGGGGCAGGTCCTACAAACAAGGCCTGACAATTGTAAATTACAGTTGGCCTTGCCATTACTTTTCTC
>Ga0208158_1000602_pt1 | contig 12457 bp, 21 predicted proteins | sample 8_EtaG_FD_184081 | JGI IMG/M metagenome (GOLD analysis project Ga0208158, IMG submission 184081) | Marine viral communities from the Subarctic Pacific Ocean - 8_ETSP_OMZ_AT15162 metaG (SPAdes) (version 2) | ecosystem: Environmental > Aquatic > Marine > Oceanic | place: Pacific Ocean | collected...
AAATAGCAGGAACTAAAGTAGGCAAGCCTAAAATAAATATAGTAGGTGCTACTAGATACGGTAAAATAAAATTTTTACTTGAAGAAAATTCACAAATTATATTTTCACCAGGTCCTATTTATTTAAAATTAAAAAGATTATTAAAAGATTTTAAACCCCATGATTATTTATTATTAACAGGGGATCCAGCTATTATATTATTAACAGGTATTATTGTCGCAGAGATTACAAACGGTAAATTTAATTTATTAAAATGGGATAAACAAGAAGCAAAATATTATCCTATTGAATTTGATTTACACTCGACATAATATTGCCACAATTATATAATATAATATGAAAAGAATGTATAAATTTAAAGATCGTCATTACTATAAAACTAGAAAACGTTTAGAATACGCAGAAAATTGGATTCAAGGTTTTTTAGCAACAGAAAGACAGATAGCAATAAGTGACAGAGTGACGCAGGCAATGGCTGCCGAAGCACCTATTACTTTTAGACTAGCACAATTAGTAATGCTACCTACTCTTATTTTGTCTTACTTAAAAAAGTATTTTGTATGGCGATCATTTAAAAAATGTAAGAAAGAAATACAATTACTTAGGAAGGAGTTAGAACAGTATGAATAATCTTACCGAACAAATGGAACAAGATCAAACAGAAGTTATTAATAATACATCTAATATTAAAACTTTATCTGATCAAGTTTTAAAACTAAGAGCAATGGAAGATCAATTTAAGATCATGGAAGAGGCTCTTAAAGAAAAAAAGAAGGAAATTGACAGAGTGTCTGGAGAAGTTATTCCAACAATGCTATCTGAAATGGGTTTATCTCAATTAAAGTTGGCTGATGGATCTGCAGTAGATGTCAAACCTTTTTACAGTGCTAGTATCTCTGCTCAAAACAAAGATAAAGCATATGCATGGCTTCGTAACAATGGACTAGGAGATATCATTAAAAACGAGATCTCGGTGTCTTTTGGTCGTAACGAGGATAACAAGGCAGCAAATTATGCTGAACTTGCAAAGAGTAGTGGGTATCAACCGACACAAAAGTTGAAGGTTGAGCCCATGACTCTAAAAGCGTTAGTCCGTGAGCGTATTGAGGCAAATAAAGAAATGCCAACGGAACTTTTCAATGTATTCATTGGAAATAAAACAACAATAAAAAGGAAACAATAAACATGAACCAAGAAGCAAATGTCGCAAAACGCGAAAATGCAGGAGCATTGGCTACAAATATTTTTGAAGCTGATGCAAACCAAGGAGCACAGAATATAGCGCAAGATGATCTTGCACTACCTTTTCTAAAAGTCCTTGGACAACTTTCTCCGGAGATTAACTCTAGAGATGCAAAATACATTAAAGGTGCACAACCTGGAATGATTTTGAATACTGTCACAGGAGATTACTATGACGGAGAGAAAGGTATCAATGTACTGCCAGTTTTCTATAAGAGACAATATATAGAATGGCAAGACAGAGGTGCTAGTATGGGAGCACCAGTTGCTATCCATGAAGTAGACAGTGATTTGTTAAGTAAAGTTACTAGAGACAAATCTAATAAAGATAGATTACCTAATGGTAATTATCTTGAAAACACGGCTAGTCACTTTGTGATACTAATGGGTGATACTCCTACAACCGCTTTGATTTCTATGAAAGCGACTCAATTAAAAATAAGTCGTAAGTGGAACTCAATGATGATGGGGATCAAAATGCAAGGCAAGAGTGGTTTATTTACTCCGCCTACATACAGCCACATTTATAATCTAAAAACTGTTCAACAATCTAACGATAAAGGAACATGGTTTGGATGGGATGTAGCAAAAGTTGGTCCTGTTCAAGATAAGTCAGTATATGATATTGCTAAAAATTTTGCCGAAAGAGTTGGAAAAGGTGAAGTTCAAGCAAAACACGGTACTGAAGAAACTAAAACAGACGTTCCATATTAAACTAATTCTCTAAGGAGAGTAGTTGCAACAAGAGGCGGAGAAGCGAGAGTAGATCCGCCTCTTAACTCGGATAAAATATGGAAGATAAATTTATAGAAATATTTACAGGACTTAAGAGAGCCCATGGGTGTACATATATTAATACTACACCAAAAGAAGGGGTTAAACTTAAAACAAAATCATTTGTTAAAAGAGAACAAGTGACTTCGGATCATTACAGAAATCATTTACATGGAGTAGAACCAAGTCTAGGTATTATACCTATTAATGAAGAAGACATGTGTAAATGGGGATGTATAGATATAGATTCCTATGCAGGATTTGATCATCAAAAATTAATAAACAAAATTAAAACTTTAAAATTACCCTTAGTAGTATGTCGTTCTAAATCCGGAGGTGCTCACGTATTTTTATTTTCAGAAAATTTTGTAGAAGCAAAAACTATGAGAGATAAATTAAATCAAATAAGAGCAGTGCTAGGATTTGGAAGTGCTGAAGTTTTTCCAAAACAAATAGAATTAAAATCAGAAGAAGATACAGGAAACTTTTTAAACTTACCCTATTTTAATCATGAAGTAAGCACTCGTTATGCTTTTAAAGATGATGGTAGTGCAGCAACTATAGAAGAATTTTATGGAATCTATAGTAATGTAAAACAACTAGATGTTGGTTCCATAAAGGTGCAGAGGCCTGATTCAGAATTTTCTGATGGACCTCCTTGCATTGAAACATTAGCAGCTGAAAAAATATCTGAAGGTGGTAGAAATGCTGCGTTATTTCATTTTGGTGTATATGCTAAAAAGAAATGGCCAAATAATTGGAAAGAAAAAATATCTTGGTTTCATGAAAATTATATAGTAGGAGATTTAGATCAAAGAGAAATAGATATTATTAAAAATCAACACGAGAAAAAAGATTGGGGATGGAAATGTAATGACGTTCCTATGTGTAATGTATGTGATAAGCAATTATGTAAAACAAGACAATTTGGAATAGGAAACTCTGTTATGTTTCCAGAGTTAAGTGATTTACAGGAAATACAATTAGAAGAACCTTATTATTATTTAAACATAGATGGAAAAAGATTAAAACTTCCAAGCGCTAAATACTTAAGACAACAACCTTTATTTGAAGAAGCCTGTATAGCTGGAATAGGAATTTTTCCACCAACAATGAAAATAAAGGATTGGAAAGTTTTAGTTAATCAATTATTAGGAACTCGTGAAATTATACCACCACCTAAAGGAACATCTAAAAAAGATCAATTACAAAATCATTTAGAAGAATTTTGTACTAATAGAACTTCAACTACAGTTGAAAAAGATGATATCAAAAAAGGTGCTGTATTTACTGATGAAGGTAAACATTACTTTTTATTTGATTCTTTCTTTTATGGATTTTTACAAAGAAGAAGATGGGATGTTAAGTTTCAAGAAACAAGTCAAATGTTAAAAGAGCATTGTGGATGCACTACAGAAAGAATTATTTTAGGGAAGAGTAGACCAACCGTAACTATATTAAATTCTTTCGAAAAAAAATCAGAAGATTATACACCAAAACAACTTAAACCGAAAGATAATTTTTAATGAAATTAAGGTGCTTTATTGAAAGCTTTATAGATGTAGGAAGTGGATTAATACTAGCGATTTTAATTCAATTATATATTTTTCCTTTTTTTGGATTATATCCTACTGTATGGGACAGTTTGCACATAGCATTAATTTTTACAGTAGTTTCTATAATACGATCATCAATATGGAGAAACTTTTTTAGGAGAAATAGATGAAAACAATTGTAATTGGACCTCCAGGTACAGGGAAAACAACAACACTTTTAAATCTAGTAGATAAATATTTAAAAAAAACTGATCCAAATAAAATAGGGTATTTTGCATTTACTCAAAAAGCTGCTCATGAAGCACGAGATAGAGCAATGGATAAATTTAATTATAGTGAAGATGACTTACCTTACTTTAGAACTCTTCATTCATTAGCATTTAGAAGATTAGGAATTAATAAAGATAATGTAATGCAACGTAGACATTACGAGGATTTAGGTAAAAAGATAGGATTTCCAGTAGACTATGAAGACAATGATACTGAAATGAATGGTATATTTTCTACTAAAAGTGATTACTTAAGAATAATACAATTATCTAAATTAAGAAATATTTCTATTGCAAGACAATATGATCTTAAAGAACATACACAGGATGTAGAGTTTGATAAATTAAAAATTATAGCAAATGAATTAGAGAGATATAAAAAAGAATATAACTTAGTAGATTTTAATGACATGATTCTAAATTTTAAATCAGGAGTATGTCCTAAGTTTGATGTGGTATTTATAGATGAAGCTCAAGATTTATCTCTTATGCAATGGGATATGGCAAAAACTATATGGGATAAATCAGAAAATAATTACATAGCAGGTGATGATGATCAAGCTATTTTTAAATGGGCAGGTGCAGATGTAAATAGATTTATTACATTAGGCGGAGAATACATAAAGCTTACTCAATCTTATAGAATACCAGCTAAAGTTCATGAGTTTGCTATGAAAATTATTAATAAAGTAGGTAATAGAATACCAAAACAATGGAAACCTAGAACAGTAGAAGGATCTCTTTCTTCTTATGCAGATTTTAGACACATAGATATGTCTAAAGGAGAATGGTTAGTTCTTACGAGAACTCGATCAATGTTAGATGAGTTAGAAGATGTGGTTTATAAAAATGGTCTTTATTATAAAAATAAATTTAAAAAATCATATGAGCAGGATTTATATGATGCCATAAATGATTGGGAACATTTAAGACAGGGTCAATTATTAAATTATAAACAAGTAGAAAAAATATATAGTTATATGAGTAAGAACCATGTAGAAAAAAATAAATTAAAAATAATGATTAAAGATGCTTTCTTTGGAATAGATCAATTAACTAATCAATATGGATTAAAAACTAAAGGTGTATGGTACGAAGCATTTGATAATGCACCATCTAAAAAAGTTTCTTACATAAGACAAATGAGAAAAAATGGAGAGCAATTAAATAAAAAACCGCGAATTATACTATCTACAATACACGGGGTCAAGGGTGGGGAAGCAGATAACGTAGTATTACTAACAGATTTATCAAGACAAACTTTAAGAGAATATGAAAGAGTACCGGATGATGTAAATAGATTGTTCTATGTTGGTGCAACAAGGACCAAGGAACATTTACATGTAGTAGAACCAAAAGATATTTATAAGGCATTTAGAATATGAGTGATATATATAAAAAGCAGGTAGGAGGGACTCACTATCAATCGATGATCATTCAGCCTAGTGAGTTTATAAATAAAAATAATATTCCATTTGCTGAAGGCAACGCAATTAAATATTTGTGTCGTCATAAACAGAAAAATCAAAAACAAGATTTATTAAAAGCTAAACATTATATTGATATGGCTATTGATAGAGACTATCCAGAAAAAGAACAAGAAAACCAACCACAACAAAAGGACAACTCATGGGGGATAATAGTTAAATGATGCAAGTACCACTTTTTAAACCACAAACCGAATGGACACCACCTACGGAATTTCCAGATTTATCAAAATATAATGAGATAGCAATCGATTTAGAAACTAAAGATCCTGATCTAATAAAAATGGGTTCAGGTGCTGTAACTCAAAGAGGTGAAGTAGTAGGTATTGCTGTAGCTGTTAAAGGATGGAAAGGTTATTTTCCAATAGGTCATGAAGGCGGTGGTAATATGGATAAAAGAATGGTGCTTAAATGGTTTCAAGCAGTTTTAAATACAGATGCTGATAAAATATTTCACAATGCAATGTATGATGTGTGTTGGATTAGATCTTTAGGACTCACTCTTCAAGGAAAAATTATAGATACTATGATTGCATCGGCATTGGTTGATGAAAATCAAATGAGATATGATTTAACTAGTTGTGCAAGAAGATATACAGGACAAGGTAAGGATGAAGCTGCATTATATGAAGCAGCTAAATCATGGGGAGTCGATGCTAAAGCTGAAATGTATAAACTTCCAGCTATGTATGTTGGAGATTATGCAGAGAAAGATGCTGAGATAACTTTAGAACTTTGGCAAGAATTAAAAAAAGAAATAATACATCAAGATATTTCTTCTATATTTAATTTAGAGACTGAACTATTTCCTTGCCTCGTTGATATGCGATTTTTAGGAGTTCGTGTAGACGTAGAAGGCGCTCACATATTAAAGCAACAATTAGTTGCACAAGAAAAAGAATTATTACAAAAGATAAAAACAGAAACGCAAGTAGACGTTCAAATATGGGCAGCACGCAGTATTGAGAAAGTTTTTCAAAAACTGTCCCTACCATATGAGCGAACCGCCAAAACAAGTTCTCCATCATTTACAAAAAATTTCCTTTCAAATCACCCCCACCCACTGGTGAAATTAATAACCCAGGCTCGTGAAATTAACAAGGCCCATACCACGTTCATTGATACCATATTAAAACATTCTCACAAGGGCAGAATACATGCTGAAATAAACCAACTTAGATCCGATAATGGCGGAACTGTGACTGGTAGATTCTCGTATTCAAACCCAAATTTACAGCAAATACCAGCTAGAAACAAAGACCTTGGACCACGGATTAGGTCGTTATTTATACCCGAGGAGGGCCATACATGGGGTTGTTTTGACTATAATCAACAAGAGCCTAGGTTGGTAGTGCATTATGCTTCTCTTCAGAATTTAATGGGTATAGACGAAGTATTAGAATCATATCAAAAAGGTGAAGCAGATTTCCACTCTATCGTATCCGAGATGGCAGGAATCCCTAGATCACAGGCCAAGACTATAAATCTTGGCTTGTTCTACGGAATGGGTAAGAACAAATTACAAGCTGAACTAGGTACCAATAAACAAGATGCTGAAGATTTATTTACTAAGTATCATAGTAGAGTTCCATTTGTTAAACAGCTGATGAATGCTGTAATGCAAAGAGCACAGGAATCTGGTCGTATTAGAACTTTACTAGGACGATTATGCAGATTCCATTTATGGGAACCTAATCAGTTCGGTATTCATAAACCTCTACCTCATGAAGCAGCGCTCGCGGAACACGGACCAGGGATTAAACGTGCATACACTTACAAAGCTTTAAATAAATTAATTCAAGGATCAGCAGCTGATATGACAAAAAAAGCAATGATAGAATTATATAAAGAAGGAATTACTCCACATATACAAGTACATGATGAACTGGATATATCTGTTAGTGACAACTCAGATAAGATAAAAGAAATAATGGAGCATGCCGTAAACCTTGAAGTTCCCAATAAAGTAGACTATGAACACGGTATTAATTGGGGTTCAATTAAATAAAAGGATGATTGACAATGGCTTATTTAAATGCAAATATACCAGCAACTTATGCACAAATAAGGAGAGAATATTTATATGACCTTAAAAAACATCATGGAGAAGTCGAAGACTGTATTATCTTTGGCATTACATCGATTACAGGGCGGCCTATACTCTTTCATGCAATCATGGAAAATGGCGCTATCTTCTATCGTCTCCCGATATCTGCCTTCATTCAGCGAGGCTTTGAAGCAAAAGAAGTTCCTGGACGTAGACTTGATGAGTTGGAGCTCTGGAATTGTTTTAGTTATTATCCTGCTGTTACTTCTTGGGATATTCTAGACGGTCAATCCGGAAAATACTTTGGTAAAGATAAGAAAATGCACGCAGGTGAATATCTTTTCACTGTTGACTTTGCTCATCCAGAAAGTAATATCATAGATACAGATCATTCTGAGATACCGCATGAACACAAGTGCGCACACATAATGGCTTTAGAGGACGGCAATTATGCAGCACAACCTAACAATCGAATTATATGGGATATACCATCTTTTACAGTTAAAGATGAAATTCCTGACTGGAAAGTTCAAACATCAGAATGGAATGTAGAAAATACTCGTAAATGGAAAACAGAAGATACTGATAATTTCTTTTACGAAATTGAAGAAAAAAAGTAATGTGGAGGCTCATTATGGACTACAAATTTACAGCAATATTAATAATATTGTTATGTTTACTGGCTGTTTTTGTAAAACCTTCCCGTACACCATTGAAACTTGACGAAAAAGACTATATACTTCCAAAACCAAAACCAAAAGTCGGTATCGACAATGAGGAATGGGAGAAAATTGAATGATTGAAAAATTAATGACAATGTTAGTCGGAATCTTACTGGCTTTAGCTGGCTGGAGTCTATCTCGTACATTTGAACTGTCTACTATTCAGGCAGTGCATGAAGATAAAGTACATACACTCCAAGCACAAGTTTTAAAACTAGAAGATCAGGTTGATAGAATGATGGATTCAGATAAAGAAATCATGGACCAACACGAAAAATTATTTAAAAAATTAGAACAAGGCAATACAGGGTATAGTTATAACTAATGGCTAAAGATAAACCACTTAACATATCGGAATCAGCGGCTGTACAGATGCCGATGAAAACCGTAGCTAGCCTCATAATTCTAGTTGCCATGGGCGTGTTTGCATACACGGAGCTGACTTCAAGATTAGTATCGTTAGAGACTTCACGTGAGTTGTTTGAAAATGATTTGCTTAAGAAGTCCGAACAGGTCCCCGTGGATCAGGAGCAACATTTTTTATTGGAGGATCTTTATAAAAGTGTAGAGCAGATTGAGACAAGAATTGAAGACATGATGCACAATAAAGTGAATATCCAATTTATACAAAAACAAACTGAGAAGCTTTTAACAGATGTTGAGATCCTAAAAGATAAAGTAAGAGCAAATAAAAATGGAGGTACACATTGACAGAATTAGTGGTAGCCCTCCTAATGATAATCAACGGAGAGATCAAGGAACACAGAATCCAAATTGATCCTAAAACAGGTAAGCCTTCAATGGCAATGTGTTTGAAAGGCAAAAGACATGCTACAAGAGGTGAGAAAAAGAATAGTAATATTACTCATCAATGTATCAAGTCGATGGCTGAGACAGAGTTGAACATCGATGGTTCAAAGTCTATTAAAAAATTAATCCTTGAATAAGAAATTATACTCATTTTTTCTTAAAAAGAATAAGCCTAGAAATAAAGTTGCTCAACAATTAAGTGATGGACGTTATCGTCAAGTTGTGATAAAGAATAAGAAAGCTTATAAACGTAAGGAGAAACATGTTCGGGAACGGTCCGTTCGGGACGGGAATTAATATGACAGCGCAGGTAGTCAATGGTGACTGCCCATTATGCTGTGAAACTAGTATCTTTGTGTCACTACATCAAACAGTTTATAGATGTTTAAGTTGTGGAAATGATATAGAGCAAAAAATAAATGGAAAAATTAGTTATATTCCACATATAACGAGTAAAGATAATACCAATGGCAAAAGCACCTAGGTTTGGAATTAATAATTATAGAGGAGCGACTAGGAGAAAAAGACCTGGGCGACATACAAAAAAACCTAACAAAAGTTTTTCTAGAAAAATGTATCGAGGCCAAGGAAGATGAAAATAATTTTAACTTTATTTATATGTAGCTATGTTCAAGGAGCTTGTTTGGATCCTTATGAATGGCCAAAAAAATTTAATGATATGTATGATTGTATGAATGCAGGATACGAAGAAGCAAATAAAAAGATGATAGAAATTGGAAGAGAAGAAGTTAATAAACATCAAGTCTATATTAGATTCACTTGTACTGAAACAAGTGTAGTTCTTAAACAAGGTCAGCCTACTTAATTTTTAACTGCCCTAATATTGCCACAATTACATGGTATAATATATTATAGGAGAAAAAAATGAGTTATTATTGGAGTCCACAAAAACTAAAAGAGTTAAAAGATAAGGGATTAAAACTTAATTATTACTATAGTTGTCCTGTCTGTCATGAGGCTACAAAACCTGATGAATGGTCAGAAGATAAGTATAGTTGTATAAATTGTGGACCGATCCCAAAGAGGGAAAGAGGAATCGGTACATAAAGGTGAGAACCCTTATTCTATCAAAAAATAAAAAGCTAGTCAAGGGATATTTTACCCTTGACTATCCTATAAAATAATGTTATAATAGTGCATCAAAAGGAAAGGAAAAATGGATAAAAACTTATATAAAAATGTTACCATCTCAAAAGAGACTCACGAAATGTTAACCAAACTTTCTAAGTGTTTATTACCGGATGGAACTAAAATATCTATCAGTAAAACAGTAGAAATTATAGCTAAAGAAAAAGCTAAAAAATTAAACGGCAAATTAAAATAAAGAAAGTAATATGACAGATAAAAATAAAATGGCTAAAGCTGCCATGGAAATGGCTGCTGAAGTTTTAAGTGGTGATTTACAAATAGAAGCAAAAGAAAAGATGAATAGATCTGGGTCTTATACTTCATTCTTTGTAAAAGTAATTGAATACATAGATCAATTAAAAATTGTTCCACCTAACTATAAATCATTAAAATCATTAATGATAAATGTTAATAAAAGTAAACACTTGGAAGTAGAAGAAGAAATTAAAAGACATGTTCCTCAAACTCAAAGTAGTTTAACACCAAGAGATTTAGAATTTTGGATTCAAACTGCTAAAAAAGGAGAAAAATTAGTTTACTATACAGGTACTACCTTTGCTAAAAGAGTGATGAATGAGGCTAATGTATTTAGTAGAGCAAGATCTTTAGCTATGGACTATGATGAAATAGTAAAGAAGAAAAAGAATTACCAATACAGAGGACATACTCGAGGAGAATGGGGATGTAATTATACAGGACTCGTAGATTTAGTTCAAAAGAAAGTAACTAATCTTCAAAAAGATCATGAAGGAAATATTATTTCTTATCCTATTTATAATTATATTATGATTAAAAGATGAAGGAAGGTATGAAAATCTGTGATCATTGTAAAGGAAATGGTTACACTAAAGTTTATGATATGATTATTCAATGTGATACATGTAAGTCACAAGGAGAAGTAAAACATAGATTAACTGTATTAGAATTAAAAGAATTAGTAAAACAAGCAGGACTCCAATGAACGATAAAGATAAAAAACCACCACACTATCCGGACGAAGAGTTAAATAGAGTATATCAAGAACTCTTTGAAACAGCTGCAGGATTAAGTTCAGTGACAGACCCAGGGTTAGTTGCTGCATCGATGATGGCTATCGGATCACGGATCTATAAAACAATATTAAGTCCGGAAGATTATCAAAAAATGATGGAGAAGGTTGCTAAAACAGATGTAAAACCTTTTAAGAAAGAAACATTACAATGATTAAAAAAATAATTTATTTTCATTTATTATTATTTTTGATTGTGGCTTTAGTTTCGTGCGCTAAACCAGAGCAAGAAAATAGAATAATTGTAAATATATTAAAACAAGCGATAACACATGGGATAGATTTTTAATGTGGAATAAACAAGGACTCTATAATAAATTAAATAGAGAAGGTAAATCAATTAGAAAATATCCTAACGGTGATGACCCTTTAAAGATTAAATTATTTGGTAAAACACGTGAGTGCTCTAAGTGTGGTAAAAGAAAAAGTATTTTAAGATTCCATTGGAAGTCTTTTTATAAAACTAAAACACAAAAAGTTAGAAGAATCCAGGCACAGTGTGGAGAATGTAGAGTGAAGTATGACAATTTAAAATACAGTAAGAGTCCCGAAGCTTACATAAGACGAAGGTTGATGAATTTAAAACAAGAGTGTAGAAGTAAACGAGGTAGGAAGAAAGTATTATTAACTTATGAACAGTTGATTGCAATATACAAAAGACAGATTAAAAGAAGAGGTCTGATATGCCCATTATCCGGTTTTAAAATGACTTACAAGTTAGGTAAGGGAGATATATTAACTAATATGTCTATCGATAGAAAACGATCTGATAAATATTATGAGAAGGGCAACATACAATTTGTATGTCTTATGGCGAATAAAATGAAAAACTTATATACCAATAAAATTTTATATGATTGGTCTAGAAACGTAGCGAGGAATCTTGGAAAAAACTATAGAAACTAATATGCCTGGTAAAAAAGCGACCTATGGAATATTTAATTGGGGTCCTTGTGTATTAAAAATTAAAATATCTAAAGAGTTTCATAAGTTATTACTTAAAGAAGCTAATGGATCTAGAAAAAAAGAAAATTTATATCAAGATAAACTAGCTGGAATCATTAAAGAAGAATATAAATTTAGAGATAGAAGTCTCTTTATACCCTATTTCTCTCAAATACTTGGAGTATATGATGAAGCATGGCAGATGTGGAAGAATCAAAAGCATGAGCGAAAGCCAGAGTATCTAATGAGTGCTCTATGGGTTAACTTTCAGAAGAAACATGAGTTTAATCCACCTCATGATCATTCAGATCAGTTATCCTTTGTTATATACTTAAGTATACCAGAGTCTTTAAAAAAAGAACATAAAGAATTTAAAGGTAAGAGTAGTGGACCTGGAGGGATTAGTTT
>Ga0208158_1000609_pt1 | contig 12333 bp, 10 predicted proteins | sample 8_EtaG_FD_184081 | JGI IMG/M metagenome (GOLD analysis project Ga0208158, IMG submission 184081) | Marine viral communities from the Subarctic Pacific Ocean - 8_ETSP_OMZ_AT15162 metaG (SPAdes) (version 2) | ecosystem: Environmental > Aquatic > Marine > Oceanic | place: Pacific Ocean | collected...
GTTGACGTAAAACGAGCAGAAATATTATTTGAACCAGCTTTTTGATGAGCTATCTCAATAATACCATCTTCAGAACCATCCGAAGCATCACCAATCTTACCAGTTATCTTAGCGTAAAGAGCTTTCGCACCACCATCGTGGCGACCTTGAAACTTTATCTGGCCTATATAATCAGCATCAGCAGGACTAGAGCTATTACGATAAAGCTCAAGAATAGGCCCAGCAGAAGAACCAGCATCAGTGCTCGTCAAAGTAACGAGATTATCTTTAAAATCTACATCTGATAGAAAGTCTTTAGCCATAGTTATACCTCAATACTATTATACCACACGATGCTTAGTGGTAACAAGCGGCTATTTTAGCCAATTATTACGACTTTCATAGCGTTTGAAGATGGCGCAGAAGCAAAGGTAAATGTAACGGCGTTCGTGCTAGTTCTATCAACCTCACACTCCACTGTTTCTAAGCTAGAAGCATCATAAACTTCACAAATAACATCGTTAGTTCCAAGGCTATGGGTTACAGCAATCGCTGTAGCAGACCCATCGCCTATCGTTCCAGTGACTTTAGTAGTCGCTCCCAAGTTAGTACGTGCAGCTGCAGCAGTTGAAGCACCAGTACCACCGTGGGCAACAGCGACATCTGTCGCCGCCCATGTACCAGTAGCAATCGTACCAATCGCTGTAATATTAGTTTGAGACGCAGTAAGAATCGTACCAGTCAGGTTACCCGCAACGGAAGTAGTTGTTAGAACTCCCGTACTTGGGTTGTAACTAAGGCCTGTATCTGTTTCAATGCCTTGATCTCCGGTAGCTCCATCAACAAAGGTTAAGTATACTGTTTCATCGGTTGAGTTATTTGCGGTAGCTGTAACACTAGTTGCAAGAGATGCTGTACCAGTTAGATTACCTGTTACATTTCCTTCAAGAGTTCCAACTACGAGTGTAGCGGCAGCATATCCAGTACCGCCAGTATTAACAGTGGTAGTTGGTTCGGCTTGTAGATCTTTGAAAAGCTTATACTTTCCGCTGTCGCTAGCATCACGGAAAAGACCTGAATAAAGATCTTGCGAACCGCTGGTGTCGTACAGACCGTAGAAACCAATATCTACAGAGTCAGCAGAGCTATTACCATTAGCTAGTTTGATAAGTGGGTCTTCAACTGACAATGTTGCAGTATTAACCGTTGTTGTTGTACCGTTAACTGTAAAGTTTCCACCAACAGTCAGATTGTCTGAAATGTTAACATCACCATCAGCAACCTCAAGGGAATTCGCCCCATTTGTACCTGTGATTACAAGCTTTTCATCTGAAGCATCCCAAAGGAAGCTATCTCCAGCTGTGGCTGAATAGAATGTAACGTCTGCACCAGATCCGTCTGAACCCACAGTTAAAGCACCACTAGTTGTTAAAGATGTAAGAGTTCCTACGCTTGTCAGCGATGAAGCTGTAACACCTGAAGCAAGTGTGTTTGCAGTTAGGGTGTCAGCAGCAGCGGTAACTGTAATAGCTGCAGTACCATCAAAGTTTGTGCCGTTAATGGCTCTCGCAGTTGCTAGTTTCGTAGCGGTTGCAGCATTACCTGTGGTAGAGCCTGATGATCCTGAAACGTTACCTGTAACGTTACCTGTAAGGTTTCCTGTTACAGAAGTAGTTGTAAGAACACCTGAACTTGGGTTATAATTCAATCCAGTGTCAGTCTCTACACCTTGCCCTCCAGTTGCTCCATCAACAAACGTGATGTAAACCGTTTCATCAGTAGAGTTATTTGCCGATACTGTTACGTTTGTGGCTGTACCAGCAGTTCCCGATGTATCTTGGTTACCAGAGGTGTTAACGCCCGGTAAGTTAATATTAGCAGTGCCGTCAAAAGAAACACCGCCAATGTTTCTGGCGGTTGCTAAAGCGGTAGCGGTGGCAGCGTTACCCGTAATATCACTATCTAAGTGAGCAACAGTACCCGTAGCATTCTGGAAAGTAATTGTCCTGTCTGATGTTGGGTCTGTTATTGCGAAAGTTGTTTCATGTGCGTCAGCTGTTGCGCCTTCAAAGACTAGCGGACTAGCTGAGCTAAATGTAGCGGATGTAAGTGAGGGGCTGGCGTCTAAGTTTAATGTCACATCTCCTGATGTTCCACCACCGTTTAGGTTTGTTCCAGCGACTACAGATGTAATATCTCCTGAAGCCAAAGCTGCGATAGCAGCAACAGTAACAGTTTTAGGATTATCGCTGTCGCTCGTATCAGCAATAATTACTTTATCATCTGTTGCAACAGTTACTCCAGAAAGCCCAGTAGGGGCAAAGTTAACCGTAACTGCACCAGTAGTTCCTCCACCAGAAAGACCTGTACCAGCAGTAACGCCTGTAATGTCACCCTGTTCTTGAAGACTTACCCAACCAGAGCCATTATAAATATAAAGCTCATTATCACCAGTATCAAAGTAAATCTGACCTGTAGCTGGAGAGCCGGGCGCAGTTCCTAAGTTTTGAATGCTCGCATTCTGAAGCTCATTTTTATTTAAGTCTAAATTTACAAGAAACTTTTTAGCCATTTAAATCCTACCTATGTTAAATACGCCTTGCCAGTAAACGCTGAGGCGAAAGTTATCGTCAATTGTGTCGTACTATTATATTGTACATCACCTTCAACCACTGTGTTTGCACTATCTACTACCGTTACAGAAGGGTAACCACTTAATGTATGGGTGATTGCCCAGCTTGAAGCAGCAGAACCTTGAGTAAAAACAAACCTTTTTGGTATCAATGGGAGAGAATCAGTCGGCCATCCGCTGCCAGTTTTCGGCCCATATAGCTCTCCCGTGTCTGTTCGTATCCAGAAGTCTCCAGTAGTTCCAGTACTTGAAGTAGGTGTAGTTGTTCCATAGAATAAATTAGATGAAGCCCCAGAGTCATTAACAAACGTTGAAGCAACAACAGTAACAGAATTAGCGTCAGACTCTGAAACGGTCACAGAATTGATAATATCCTGCGCTGTTACGGTATTCGCAACTATTTCTGTTACCTGTACTGTATTGTCTGCCATCACTAACTCGTTACTAAATTAAAATTACCCTGTACTATTCGTATAACCGTATTACTATTCGGCTCTACTAGTTCTAAATCATAAACGCCACTACTCGTAAACGTATTTGTCTCACTTGAAGTAAGCGCTACTGTTATTGTACCATTATCAGCGTTGTTTACAAGCCTACCATTTTCAGTCGTAAGCTCCATCATCGTAGAAGAAGCCTCAACTGTTCTCCTAATCTGCATCCTAGAATTCCAATTCTGGATATTAGGTTTTGTCTGATCAGGATTCTTTAAGGTTATAACTATATTTAAAGCTGAACCCTTTGTACATGTAAAGTTATAAAGGCCTGCGGTCATTCTATAAACCCTGCCCCTAAATAATCGTCTGCCGTGTGAAGCATTCCTCTCGCAATCCAAGAAGGTAAATCATCAGAAGTCATTACCATAAGTTGAGGAACACCTTCCTTGTTGATAACTTCACCGACAAAAACATAGTTTCCGAGCAATCCTGCTTCCTCAAAGTTCCTCCAAGCCCTACCAACAACTTCATCTAAAACAAATTCTTCAGTTGGAATCTCATCCGGAATCATAGCTGAACGGAACATGGCAATAATATCATCAACGGAATCATCATCGCTTCTCTCATCCCACGGCTTGTAATCATCACTCACAGTCAAACTCCCTCAACTCTACTCGTAAACTAGAAATTTCGTCCAATAATTCTGCGTTTTTCCTCTCCAACTCCAAGATTTCCGCTTGAAGGTGATGACTTATGTAACGTAGCCTATTATTTTCTTTTCTCTGTAATTCATATTCTATCCTACTTTGCTTCACTAGATCTAACCAAACGCTATCTTGCGCTGTTTCAACGTCAAACTCTAAACGTTTGTTTTTAGCTCGTAGTGTAGCCCAGAAACCAAAAAAGGTCACTAATGAACCTATTATGGCAGGGACAGACATGTTTAGGAACTCAGCCCACATCAGTTGCCCTTATGCAGATACGTAATCTAAAGTTACAACAAGTTTCGGGGGAGTAGTTTCTCCGCTTCCATAGAAGAAAGCATATTCGGTTTCGGGTCGTGTTCCAGAGGTAGCCTTCACATTAGTAATGCTATTAGCAGACGTCAATAATAACCCTTTTGAGGCCGCATGATTAACAAACGTCTGCATTTTAGTACGATTTGCGCCACTTCCATTCAAATCAATCGTCATAGTGTCGCCGTGGTTAAGTATATTGTTAGATGCACGGGTAAATGAAGCATTTGTCGCAAAATTACAATCATCAGCATCACTGCTGGAATCGGTAGCGTTGCCGTCATACATCGCCAAATACCATGTACCATAGCACCCTGCAGGGGCTCCAGAACCCCCTGAATCAGTATTAGTTTTTCGTCTTATAGATACATAGTTTTCCGCAGTTCCTCCAATAGATGTTGTAGCGTTAGTTACAAAAGGCCTCTCTGCAAGGGCTTGCGCCAAAGTAAGGCCACCGCCTTCCATGGTGCCAAACCCAAACACGCCAACGTATGGAGAGTTTCCTGATGAGAAAGCTCCAGTTTTTACAGCTGCAGCAGAGTTAGCTGTATTCCAACTAGAACCATAATCGCTATCTCTGAAAGAAGCAGAAGAGTTAGCTATAAAAGTGTACGTAACAGGGTCAGAACCTAAATAAAATTCTTCAAAAGCTGTTGACGAGCTTGAACCGCCCGGATGATAATAGCCTTTTTTAACTGCACTAAACGCTGTACTACTAGTACTAGAGGTTGAAGCAAAGTATTTAAAATCAGGGGATGAAACTTCTTTGAAGCCCGCTGCCCCACCACTGTTAGAGCCATCATGAACGTAAAGTTTTTTACCCATAATGAGCTCCTAAGCGTGTTCTAACCAAATATCACCAGCAGCAAAACCAGAGCCTGAAGGAGCGCTAGAGCTGGCGTATATTCTGTGCCCAGCTGGCGCACTTCCGTTTTTCCCATAAACAGAAATATTAGCGTAATTAAGAGCATCATCACCAACAGCATTGTCTCGGATAACATCTGATGTAACAGCCTCTGCACTACTAGTGCTATTAAGTTTAGCCGACGTCACAGCATCATTGGCGATACCGCCTGTTTGCACAGCACCAAATCCGACTGCGCTTCCATGCCTACGTAAAACATAGAAATCTGAACCAGCAACAATATCGGCTACGTGAGCAGCAGAGCTTCCTGATACACCTAGAACAGATAAAGCTGCAGACTCTTCCATCTTCTCATGGGTTACATTGTCGTTAGCGATCTTTATTGTTGTAACAGCACCTGTAGCCAACTCAGAGATACCGACAGCGCCTTCAGCTATCTCATCAGTACCCACTGAATCAGTAGCCATCTTACCTATTGTAATCGCATTATCAGCAATACCGTCTGTATTTATTTCTCCGAAACCTATGGAAGTTCCGCTCCTTCTCAAAACATAATGATCTGCACCTGCGGCAATGTCAGCAACAACACCAGGAGAGTTTGCTGACCTACCAATAACTGATAAAGCAGCAGAGTCTTCAATCTTTTCATGTGTGACATTTTTAGCAAGTATTTTAATAGTGGTAACAGCATCAGCGTTTATCTGAAGTGCTTGAACAGCGTTCTCATCAATCATAGCGTTCGTTATAGCATCATTAGCAATAGCGTGCTTATGATCAGACCGAGAACCAGACTGAGCACTACCAGAAGAACCAGAACCATCCAAAGGAGTCGGGGTAGACGAACTCAACGAACCAATATCAAACCAAGCAGTTCCATTTGAATAACTCAAAACACCTGCAGTAGAATCTGTAGATGAGTAATGAAAAAATCCTTGATACGCAGCGGCTGCCGCAGGACGGCTACCAGCTTGACTATAACCAGCAACTCTAGCCTCAATGTTAGTATGTGAAGTCGTCATCTGGTCACGGGTAAACGTGTCTGTTCCCGCAGTCCAAGTATAAATTGCTAATCTTGTTGTCTGTGAAGATGCCATAAGTAAATCATTCCTTCCTAATAGTTATTCTACTATGTTAATTGGCTATTTAGTAGAGAGATTTCTCTAACCGTAAGTAATCTATCAAAGTAAGTAAAGTGCGATAATCCGAACCTAGCGAAATATTGTGACGCCGTTCCTTGGCCAAAAGTTCCTACACTAGTAGGATTCACAAATCGTGTTATATTAATATTTGGTTGCGCAATTTCGGCTTTGACGCCATTCACCCATAGCTGAAATCCATATCTTGGATCTCTTTGCACAACAACATTTTTCCAGCCCCCAAATGTTGTTTCAGTATATGAAACTGTTTCGTCAACAGTACCATTAGTGAACCTAGCTTTTAGCTTATTATCTTCATAAAATATTTTCAAACCTTGTGGAGATCCTTCAGTATTTAACAAAGAAAATATATTATACTCTGTACCCGAAGTCGCTTTCCAATGCCTTCTAACTTGCATAGCTATAGCAAAAGGGGTATAATGCTCTAGCTCAGGAGCCTCAGCAATAACTGGAGCACCTTTAAATGCTTGGATAGCTGGCTTATCTATTATCTGACTAGGAGCATATGCAGCCGTAACAGTCGGAAAGGTTCTAGTCAAGGTCCATGTTTTTGATTTGTTGTCTGTGCCCGTGGCGCTAGCTGGGTTAGCTGCAGCACCTATCGTAGACGGTGTGAAATATGCAACCGAAGCACCCGACTGAGCTCCATTAGCTCCAAACGAACCCCCATTAGGAATTATGTCAATAGATACGATTGATGCACCGCCATTGAGAAAAGTACCCGGATTGGTACTGTCATCCCAAGAAAAGCTAGTAGCTGTCGTTCCAGTAACATCATTATTAACTAGAGCGCCATTAGCAGGGTTCACAGTAACTACACGCCAATCATAAGAAGCAGATGGTAGCCCAGCCACAGCTAAAGTATCGTTGTCTCCAAAATACCAAAGATTTCCATGAGTTCCATGTGGCTCCATAGCAAGAAAATTAACGTCATTAGTTGCAGCTTTTCTAACTGTTGTTGGAACATTAATTGTAGCAGTTGCGGTGTTATGTTTAGCGTCAAAATCATCAGCATGCTTTGCTACACCAGAAAAGTCTACATCTAATAACGGTTTGTAAGATGCGGCTCCAAAATCGTTTACTCCTCCACCATCAACATAAGCATGATTTTCGCTACTAGTTGATCCGGAGCCTGTAAACGAAAACACCGAATTGTTAATCATAACTCTTCGGAAAGCTGCGGGTAAAGCTGAAGCATCCGACCACTTAGAGTTGCTCAAAGTTCCACCAATCTGAACCGCCGCATCTCCAGCGGTTGCTGGATCTATAGACGGCGTAATCGCCCCAGAAGGAAATGTTGTAAGCGCATTAGCTTCCCAATCATCATAGATAGAAGACTGCACATAAAATTTCACAACATCAGAAGCTGACTTAGAAACCCTAAACACTATAGGACCGTACTGAGTAGCAGTACTCATATCAATTTCGGAAGAATACTTATAGTTTGTATCGTTTTCAACCATGTAACCTTCTATCCAGAGCAATCTCATTTTTGAATCTGCAGAAATGTCGTTACCAGATACTAAATACAAAGCCCAGTCATTATCATGAGCAGTTGTAGGAGGGGTTCCTCCTGTCGGCGTAGGCTGACTAGAAGTTCCGTTATAATCAGCGCCACAAACAAGTAACCTTTTCTCCCTAAGAAACCAATCATTCGGCTGAGAACCAGTGGCAGAGTTCGTAGAAGTCCAAGCAGCAGCACTAAAAGGTGTAAAGTTTGTAAGCTCTACAATTATATCAAAAGCAGTATCGTCACCGCCTATGTCAAAACTTGGAGTAAAAGTGCCTTTCTTAGTTACTACGAATCCTGACTCACCATATAAGTAAGAAGAATCAGCAGTATATTGAGAAGTTCCAATACCGCCACCAATGTCTCCTGTTGCGCCAGTATTCAAAAGAATGTTTCTATTGAATCCATCTCTATCATCAATAAAACTATTTGGAACAACTTGAGCTCCAGTTAAAGTTCCCGTAAGAATACCAGATATGTCATATGAACCATTACCCGACTCAATAACATTATTAGTTGACGCTGCTATAGCTCCAGCAGGAGCGCCCGCATCTAAAGCATCTTTGACCAATGTTCCTCCAGCATCTGGATCAACAGCAGGATCAACTAAACTTTGAATCCTAAAAGGACTATTAAATTTATTGTTAGTAACTCTATGCGTATAATTGTCAGGCGTATCAGTATCTAGTAAGGTTGCTATAAAAGCTTCCATAGTTTCAATCTTTCCAGACAGTATTCCAGTAAACCCTGTAGTCAATTGATCTCTATGGCTTTGAAGCTCATCAAAGAAATCGGGATTTAAGTCTTGTAAAGCATTCCAGTTTGATAAAACTTCAAAATCCTCCCACTCACCAGGATCTCCCCCTGAGTCCCCATCATATGCTTCTAGCGCAGTCCATGGAGTAAATCCGCTAGCGGAAGAAAGAAGAGTAGAGCCAGTTATAGAAGCTATCCAAGGAAGGTAGCTTGCTGGCGCAGTTCTAGGATCTGTCAAAGTTGATCTACTTAAAGTGCCTTCAGTGGCGTGGGTGTAATAAAAATCTTTAGTGCTGTTGAAGATAACGTCTAGCGGGTACGTTAACGCAGCTATATAGTTTCGTAGGGGTAGGTCCATCTGGCCCGTAGTGCCATTGACACCATTTATAAGACCATTAGCGTCTCCTGTTCCTGCTGTAGCAGTACCTGATGACACATTTCCAGAAAACTTAAATTGATTTGACCCGTTCGGTATCACACCGCCATGAGTAACATCGTTAGTAGCAATACTTGGGTGCTTAGAAACAATACCCACAGTTGCAGCGCCTGAAGAAACAGTGAAGTCATTGGTAGCAACATAGCTATAAGTTACACTATCAACAGTAACTGTAAATTCAGTATTTGCTGGATATAGCCCATTTGTGCAACTAGATAAAGTTAACGTGCCTTGTGTTTTTGTACCTAAATCGGCTCTACTCAAATCATTTATTTCTTTATCATCAACTAACATAAAGTTAGGCATGTCAGAATAGACTAATTCAGCAATATCTCCAGAATTTGTATAAGTAAAATCAGCTATAACTGGATCAAATATCAAAAACTTCTTAAGTGGTGTAATTGAGCCACTAGTCGGAGATATTGTAAAAACCATCTGCACATAGTTAGCGTTATCGGGAGCCGTTCCTTTAAGTATGACGCTATTTCTGTTTTCCGCTTTAACTTGCACTGAATTCTTAGGGCTTGTCGTATCTATTACAGAACCAGTCGGTGATTCTCTAAACCTTAAAACACCCTCAACCGTCAGTAGCTCAGTTTCACTAGCAAATACAGTAGTTGCTAAAATATTCTTAGCATCACCAAGAGCAACTGCAGGTGAAGATACTACTATATCAGCTGTGCTTTGAAATTGCCCAGCTAATATGTTTCCAATTGAACTTGTAAAATCACCTGGCGTATACTGAAAATATATAGAGTTGTTAGGAACCAAGACGAAAGCAGGATTACTTCTACCGCCACTTATGGCTCCAGCAGTAGCAGAACCACCAACACTACTAGATGTAGTAAATGTGCTACTATTTGGTATAAACCCTTTATTGGTGGAATCATTGTATTCATACCCGTTTTGAGCTGCAGTAACCGCAACGGTAGCAGAACCGCCAGAAACTGTAAAATTGGCATTAGCTATAAAAGAGTATGTTGTGCCAGCGTAAGTTACAGAAAACGTTTTATCTGCCGTAGACGAATATGTATTATTAGTGGCGCCGGATATTGTTAAAGTTGTTGTCGCTTTAGCTTCTCCCCCTGAAACAACTCCAGTCCAACCACCAAGATAATCGGCCCCCGTGCTAGTGGAACTTCCAAACAGTCTTTGTGAGGTTGATAAAAGATTAACGCTTCTTAAAGCCATGATTATCTCCTATCAGGTTACCGTAATGCTCAATGTACCAAACGTTACTAAGGTTCCCAAATTTCTAAGAACTAAATCAGTGCTTACAAAAGTTGATCCTGATAAAGCAACAAACTGAGTCGTGTCATCAACACCGCCTGAAGCGCCTGTAGCACTATCTATATTAGAAAAGCTCGCACCTGCTACATCAATAGGCTTCCAATCCGCCTCTGTAGTTGAAGTTTTACCACCATTACCGCTTGAGTTGTAATTAACTCCGTTAGCCACCGCTGTGAAAACAACATTGTCCTTAGTAGTACTTGAACCAGTGTCGGCATCAAACGCCGCATTTGCAAATTCATAAACATACGGAGTAGACGCAGTTAAATCTATGTAATAAAAATTGCATGTCCCTGCAGTATAATCTGCACCAGCACCTAAGCCAGCTAAGTCTGCTTGAATCGTAGCTTTAGCACCACCTGTAGAATTATTGTAACCAATATTGTTAGTTCCAATTAAAGTAGAGCCACTCATGGTTAGAGAGCTAACGTAATCAACTCCAGTAACAGCATCAATCGTTGATATGATTTCATTTCTTCTAACGAGAGTATCATTCCAATTCCACTGACTAGTGTCTAAATAAGCTTTTAAAGCTGTTTCTATTGCAGTCTTAACTGTAGACGCAGTGGTTCCAGATTCTTTAACAACAGAAGCAGTTATGTCAACATCTGCTAATTCTGCAGTCATTACATCAACTGATAGAGATGCTGGCACTCTATCTGTTAAAGTAGTATGTAACTCAGCTAGGTTAGCTGATGAAACTGGTAATTCGGTAGTAGCACTAGCTTGCGATCCCACAAATCCACCTACCGCAACAAGCACGTGCCCATTATGTAAACCATAGTCAGCCGCTGTAGTATCTCTGTCTCTATAGCGCCTTCTATTGTAAACGGCTACCCTTTCCGCATAACTTTTGTTATCGGATATGTAGTTAAGTATTTGTGACGAGGTGGAAGATGCACCTGAATAGCCCGACAATGTAGATACGCCTCTTTGGAAATAATCTGTGTCGCTTTCTCGGCTTTTTCCACCAGTAGGATTAGTTGTAAAAACTGCTTCTTTAAAATTAGCAGCTGAATTTAACAAAGATAGTTCAGACCCCAAAGCACTTATGTTATACTGAGAAGTTGGATTTTGAGCAGTTACTGTTACTGTTGCGTTATCATCTGACCCATTTATAAAACCATTCGTGTCACCAGTTTGTGCAGTTACTGTAGCACCACCTCCAGAAGAACCAGAAAATTCAAACGCATTAGAACCATTAGGTATCACACCGCCATGTGTAACATCGTTATGGTCTTTACCAAACACAGTAGCCGTAACTGTAACTGATGCAGTGTTACCAGATCCATCAGTTGCAAAACTACTATCAGAAGTATAGGTGTAAGTTGTTGATCCAACGGTCACAGTAAACTGTGTACCAGCAGGATATGTCGTATTCGCTGTGCAGCCCGCTAAGGTTAACTTTCCTGTAGCTTTAACTGGGCTAAGTGTCACAGAGCTACCAGTAGTAAATATATAAGACGTGTTGTTTCCAGTATCTATATAAATCATTTCACTTCCGACGGGAAGCGTAAAGTTTCCATACGCAGTAACTTTAACAGTAGCTGTAGCTTGAACACCTTCACTCAACGTTATTCCAAAAAGCTCTAACAAAGTTTCTACTGTTGCGCCAGGCACCCTATTTATAGCATGACTAACTTCAGCAGATCTTTTAGCAATTGCTTCGGATAAAACTACCTCTATCTGTCCTGTTTGAGGAACCCATGAAGGTAAAAATCCTCTAGCGGCTTGCAAAATTGTTTGGAGAGAGGTACTAACTTTTTCATCGTGTATTGTTAAATCTGTGTACTTTGAAACATCTGGTGAAGTCATATTTATCCTTATTTAAACCTAACTGCTATATTTTGGGATTCCCCAAAAGATCTAACATCGTTTATTTCTACTTCTATAATTTCTACCTCATTTTGTTTATAAAAACTTACAAAAGAATCTATAAATTCTGCAGCATCAAAACTGTGAAAAACTGGATCATTTATACCAAAATCAGGAAACAAAGAACGCTCTCCTTTTTCTGTTTTTAAAAAAGCATTTATTTGCTCGGCTTTATGGGTATCAGAATCTGAATTAACTGTACCTAACCTAGAATTATAAATATCAAACCTAAAAGGATATGAAAGAACTCGCTGCCCAGACATAAACTACCTCCAAAAACAATCTATCATATTAATTCTACCGCAAAAACGACCCATTCTAGCCCTACTTAGTTGCCTGAGGATCACTTACATGGGAATACCAATCTTTAAAAACTGGAT
>Ga0208158_1000610_pt1 | contig 12330 bp, 15 predicted proteins | sample 8_EtaG_FD_184081 | JGI IMG/M metagenome (GOLD analysis project Ga0208158, IMG submission 184081) | Marine viral communities from the Subarctic Pacific Ocean - 8_ETSP_OMZ_AT15162 metaG (SPAdes) (version 2) | ecosystem: Environmental > Aquatic > Marine > Oceanic | place: Pacific Ocean | collected...
GTCTGTTGACTGTGTTGTCCGGGGTCAAGAATAACTGACCCTTCATCGAAGTTCAACGCCTTACGTCCACCAAGCATACCGTCAGTTTGCACAGTGACCTTCTCCTTCTTTCCATGCTCATTCTCTTGCACTTCTTGGGTGACACCACCAATCAGCCCAGCGTCTGTCCCTGCTGTGTAGCCTACTGTTTCCAAACCGCAACTCTTCAGGATGTCACCGATAAACTCCCATGCAATGGACTTACCAGTCCTTGATGGCTGAATCCAAAATACATGAACACGAGGGTCAAGGTGACTCCCGTCCCATGGTATTCTCACGTAAGGAGCGGCTATTTGCCCCTGCACGAAGAAGAACGACAACATCGCAGGGATGTCATTGTCAATACTCGTTCTTCCAAATCTTTCGACATATCCCTCAAAGAACGGGAACTTACTTACCGCTTGATATGATAACGCTTCTCTCATTTACTTCCTCTCCTTCTCTTCCTTTTCTTCTACTGATTCAAATACTGTTTATCTTCGAACCGTCCTTTCAATGTGGACTGGTTCTTCACTTGTTAGAACCTCCACAATTAAGGAACGCTTCTTGTCTCCCAAGCCTTTCACTTGCTTCAACACATCAGGGTATGCCATCTCTTCAATGGACCCACACTTGTCAAGCAACCTGTCAACTAATTCAGGACCGAGGCCGGGTATGGTGAGTAGGATGTCCTTACGAACATCGTTTGTAGATACACGACGCACAGCCTGTGCACCATGTCTGCTCGCTGGCTTGTGTAACTTACCATGTAACTTAGTGACGAACATAGCGACTTCACTGATGTTCGCTGCGTAGAATACCTGACACTCAAAGTCAGACATAACACGGGCTATGATACCTGTCAATTTGTTCTGCACAGATGAATAGGTGACCTTTTGTCTTCCATTGGTCTTAGCCATCGCTACATACTGTTGGACAGAGCCATGGATTACAAGGAAGAATCGTTCGTAGTTAGCATCCATATTATCCAGTTGACGCCACAGGTGTCCACTGTGTATGGATTGGAATAAGTCATTGATACTCTTGGCTTCAACACATGCTCCACCGAGTAGGTAGTCACCCACGACAAGAGTTTGCCGTGTGACATTCAGGCCCTCCTTACGAGCCTTGCGTTCTATAGATTCGCAGAGTGACCCGCGTTCATTGGTGTCTATAATTAGGTCAGGTTTGGGCAATTCTCCTCTCCTCCTTTTTCCTCTTAGCATAACAAGAACGGCATGTTTTCTTCTCTGATTTAGATTGGGGTTGTTTTTCTTTTGATACTACTTCATTGCATATATGGCACTTCCATATCTCATTAACATCTTCAACAATATCACTCAACGAGTAGAGATTAACTGGTTTATTTTTCACTACAACAAACTCAGGGTGTCTTCTTAACAACATACCCAGTTGATTCATCGTAGGGCAAATGCGGAGATGAAGCGCACGATTGATAATCTCCTGCGCTGACAGTGGTTCACCTGCATCGTGTATGATTTCTACAATGCAACGAATCAATCTACTTCTTCGCCCCCTCCTACTTGTCATTTCCTCTCCTCCTCTTTCATAAGTTTGTAACAGTCAGAGCATCTTAGAGCACCTTTACGTTGCATTTTGATATTGATACCACAAACCGTGCATTTTGGTATTGCTGTAATACCCTCTGTGTCAGCCACCCAATACAAATTACATGTATAGCGGCTATTGTCGCCTCTACTAATTTTAACAGCAGTGCTTGATTTGTAGTCAGATGTAACTACAAACTCTTTCTTACGCAAGATATTAGAGAGTTGTCGTGGAGTTGGTTTTCGATTTAAGTGAGTGCAACTGTCTAATATTTCTTGTAGCGTGACAGGTTTCCCAAGGTCGTATATTACTTCCCTGATTTGTTTTATCAGGTGTGATTTTCTACCTTTCGTTTTCCCTGTCATTATTCATTCACCGTCCCGTCATAGTATGGGCAGTGCCCTATGCAAAGTCCATCATGAGTTATGGTAGCACATGAAGCAGCCGCGTAACCACGATTACCTCCACTACCAAACACGATACTCTCCACCTGATGTTTTGTGATTCTTGGATTGTAATCTACCCACCCTTGTTGAGAAATAAGATTACAGATACGTTCGACATGCTTTCCTTTTTCATCATCATCTACTGCTTCAGGATGGAAGAACCACCTGAACCTTGCAGCGAGATAAGAGACGAGGTGGAAGCGTGCCTTGTGGGTAGGGTTACCTTCACCCAACGCACTCTGAGCGAGACAAGGTAACACGATGATGTCGTCTAACGTCACATCAGGGAGGTCATTGACCTTCTCTATCTTACGCTTGAATGGGTTCTTACGTTCAGGTAACTCAAGGACTACTGCGTTTTCTCCTTGCCTGATATAACCTCTCCTTGGCTCTTGAGCAACCTCCATGATTTCATCATGTGTGAAGGTAAGAATCTCTTCACTCTCAAGGGGGATAGACCAACACCCTCTCTTACTGTTGTAGGAGTTTGGTATACGAATCATACCGCTTGTATCGAAGGCCACGGTAGGGTCATTACAACCAAGGCCCAACTTCTTATGCCATTGAGTAAGCAACTTTCTCCCTCCTTCTTTCACCCTCGCAACGGATAGTCCGTCGGATGGAGTGTGGACCTCAGAGAGAGGAACCCATATGTGAAACCCTCCCCCGCTGAACCATACGAAGTGAATGATGTTTTCGGACAATAAGTAACGATGTAGCCTCTTAACTTGTTCATGCATGTATGAGAACTCTACGTCAGCACCACGCTGCTTGAAGTCCTTACAATCAAAATCCATCACAAAGTGACGGATGATTGGAGTGTTGTAATCTACTCTCTGATTCTTTGGCTGTTGTGTCGCTCTGTAACCGTAGGCAGTAAAGTAGACGTTGCCACTCCCATTCTTACCTTTCCAGTATCGTTCCAGTTCTTGCCAATCACGGACACAATACCTTCCGCCTTTCTGTCCATTGGACCCGATTTCCAGCACCTCACGAGGGAAATCGAGTTCAATGAACATGTGATAGGGCCTCCGATATTTGTTTTGTGATGTTGTTAAATGTGGTCTTCACTCGCTCTGGTTTAAGCGCCGCCGGATGGACGGTGACAGTGAAGTGGGCACCGACCTTTTTTGAAGGAACCACTTCATCTTTTGTGAAGTCACCAAGTGTCATTTGCTTGAACTTCTTAATGTCGTAGTCCTTCTCAATCAAACCAGTCATGACTTCAAATGACGATGATTCAAAGAGTGCTTGAAGTGCTGCTTTAAGAAGCGCCTTCGCTGATTTCAACTCATGAATCTTCATTCACATCCACCTTCCAGAAAGGACATTCGTGCATGAAGTCACACCATTCACACTTGAAGGTATCATACTTCTTCAATAGAGGGGCAGGTGTGAACTCACCAGTAAGGTGAGCGTCTACAAGTTTCTGTAGTCGCTTCTCCACGGTCTTGGGTGCATATCGTCCACCGGGTCCAGTGACGCTCTCGTAGTCCCACAGGGGTCCGTCACCACCGTTGATGCCACCACCGGGGAACTCCCATCCCCATCCTGAAACGGGGAGGAACTCCATGTGTTGACTATGCTCAAGCATCATACGATAGAACTGCATCTCGGCACGCATGTCCGCACGCTTCCTATCCTTCCACTTACCTGTCTTCAACTCCATCAGAACGATACCTGCTTCATCGTCATCGAGGAAGATACGGTCAATGTATCCCTTCATGTGAATCGGTATGTCAGTGCCATCGCTTGAAGTGACAATACGTGCGCCGTGCACTTCTGATTCATTACCAACAGGGAACCAGCGTCTTCGGATAGTCGAGATGTCTACCTCCTTCGGGTAGGTGTGAAGCCTATCCATCTGCCACTTAACCCACAAGTGTAACTGTTCAACCTCACCGAAGATATAGGGTGAGGGAGGAGCGGGTAATGCTTCAATGCAGAGCGTCGTCGCTTGTTCACGCTTATTCTCTCGGACGAGTTGCCATACATCTTCGATGACATCTTCCATTGCCTTCCACCAGTATTCAACAGCGTCGTGGACATTGGACCCTCTGATGTGGTAGTCCTGTTCATCTCCACGCATACCGAGTATCTTCTCCAAGAAGTATTGCTGTTGACACCAATCGAACGTGCCGACTGATGACTTGGAGACACGGAGTATCTTGTCCTCCATGTCAGGTTGCCAAGCGTAGGTGCTCTTGTCATACGACTTGAGCATGTCCTCATACGGATAGCGACTATCACGCTCGTTGTTCCCGCCTTCGGGATTAGGATTGAATCTCATGGCTCTTCACCTGCCTTACGCAAGATGTTCTCCAGCGACTCTGCAACAGCGCTACGGCTGATGTGGGGGCCTTGACCTCGCCTGATACCAGCGATATACTTCCGAATGTCGTCAGCCATACTCATTGCTCTTCCTCCATTTCAATCAACTTCTGTAGATACACTGCAAGGTCCATCGCCTCTTCTTGTGCATGGATAAGCCACTGTAAGCGAGACAACGGTGCTGTCTCCATGGTCACACCATACTTCGTCTTACCAACATCAGACCTCGCCTGAATCTTCTTGCATACTTCATCTTCTATTCTACTCATTCATTCACCCCTGTATCAAAATCAGGAAACTCATCATCATCAATGCGACACGCGTGACATACAATCAAACTGGGAAGTAGCCGAGTTCTACTCGTCTTAGTGTCTCCGCATACGTTGCAGTGACCGGGGAACATAGAACTGTGTAAATGCCCAATATGCCATTTTGGACTAAGCCGATTACGGAAGTAAGGAAGGTAATAGTCATTCATTCTTCCTCGCCTCCAAACTCAAATCCATATTCATCCAGTGTGGTCTGTCGCCACTTTCGCTTTTTCGATAGCCATCGCCATATCCATTTCATTCTTCTTCACCTCCGAATGCGAAGATAGGCTTGACCATCAGCGAGCCAAGGGCTGTGTTGATGTCTTCCCATCCAACGCTTTCGTAAATGCGCTGCAACTTAGAGCGCACGAGTGTATCCAATACCTTGTCCCAATCAATGTCAACATCAGCAAGGTCTTGTGGTTCCCTGAATGCTGCATAGGGTTGGTCACGATTAGCCGAGTATACCCATGAGACACTGTCACCCTGAGAAAACTCCTCCCCAATCTCTGCTGCATTATAAGCAAGTGCGGCCTTGACTCCCGGCGTTGGTGCCTTGTATTCATTGAACGGTTTCGAAATCCGTGTGCTGCAAGCCACATCAACAATTGGAATCTTACCTCGCTGCACGTTTACAGCAATCTCTCTGAGAGCCTTGGTTGTCTCCTCTTCGGATGCTCCATGACCAACGAGGTCCATGGCAAGGCTCTGCACCTCCTTGGTTATCCGTGAAGAACTCGATGCTTTGATTGCGTAACCCGTGACCTTGAGTTGCCCCTTGTCACTCTCAGGCCACACCTTGTAACCGAAGTAACGATTCTTGACAGGAGCAGTAGTCCAGTAATCAAAGAATGCCTCCAGTTCAACATCCATGTATGGGAGGTCCAACATCTCTTGAGCCGTCTTAGTAAGATGGTCAGCGAGAGCCTCAGCCTCAGTGAACGGAACTTGAATGAATGCGGAATCAGTATGCCCATAGAGGGATTTGTGTCCTTGCTCTTCACTCTCTGTCAGCAAGTGACGGATAGCCTCACGTCCACGGAAGGTGATTGATGCAGCGATGTCATTCTCGACCCACATGCCCTGCACGGACTTCATACCACACATACCATAGAGAGCATTGACTGCAACCTTTGCAGCCGTCTGTAGCATGTCATAACCGAGTCGCTCCTCTGGTGTCTCAGCCTCCTTCATCATCTGCTTGTATTCCTTTCTGAGTGCAAGCATCTCTTCCACGATAGTAGGTAGTAGACCCTTCTTTGTCTGGTCCCAGTATGTCCCGTTACCCAGTTGTTTGATGCCGGGGCCGGGGCCGGTGCGCTTCGTCGTGTAACACAGATTGTCACTCAGGATGATATTCGGATACAGCGATGCATAGTCGAACAGACCTACTCCCTCATGACGACCCGGAATAGGGTCAGGGATGTGCGCTGCAACGAGAGGCTCCCTTGTGAGATTTCTTGCACTGGGAGCCTTCTTGTCTGTGCGTCGCCCTACAAGTCCACGGAAGTAACGAGTCACCTTGTGTGTGCTGGGCCATGATACACCGCAGAGTTTCTGCATTGCCACGAAGAACTCGATAGCATTGAGCCTCTCAGAAATCTGAGCCAGTAGAGTAGTGTCACGCAGACAGTAATCCACGAAGTGGTCGTAGTAGAGTTGCCATCCGTTGTGGACAGTCATCCCTTCAATCTCGTCAGTCAACTTGGAGCCGAGGTCGAGAGCCTGAGCGATGGTGTTCAACTTACGATTGGGTAGTTGACCACGCCCTGACTTTTGCCATAGTGTCTCAAACCCGCTACCGCTCTGCCATCGAGAGGCAGAGTCCCAGCATAGACGGCCCTTGATAGGTTGCTGTGTTTCCTTGTAACTCCCCTTCTTGAATGGGGGTAGCGACTGATAGAGAGGTGACATACGATGAGGGTCATCCAACCTATCCATCAAGTGAGGTAGGTCAGCCCACATGAGAGCGTGTGCTACGAGAATGTCAGGATTGCAATCCTCCATGTGTTGTAAGAATGCTTCATGCATCTCTGCTTCACTACTGAACTCGTGTAGGAAGTAACCACCTTCTCGCTCAACCCATGAAACCTGCATCTCCTCAATCTCAGGCTTCCAAGCAAACACAGTCGGGTGTTCAAGATGGCTATCAACCACAGCCATCACTGTGGTGAAGTCACGCTTAGTGTGCCACTCAAGGTCGAAATACCATACACGGGGATGGAACTCAGGAATCTCATCAGGATAAAGAGTCAGTAGGATTTGGTCAAGGTAATTCAAGTCCGCTTCATAAGTAGCCATCTCATCCTTGATTTCCCACAAGTCATTAGGAGCAGCCACTGATACCTTCATCAGTTCACGCCCGTCAATCCCTTCGGCGTATTCGTTGAAGTGAATCTGTGCACCAGCATGTCGGCGCTTCAATCGCTGCAACTTCCAGTTAGGTGTGCTGACAGGAATCCAACAGAAGGGACGGACGAACTCAGGGTCATCATGTGAGATGAATCTCTCGTGTAGGTTGCCATCCCTATCACGCGTGCGTAGGTAGAGAAGCATCTCTCCGTCTCGCATTGTCCAGTCCACAATCATTGTATCACCTTGTATCTGTGTCTCTTTCCTTCCCATAGTGAGCCTTTGCTAATGTTATCTAACCCCCACATTGGTTGTAGGTTCTCTAACGCCCAGCACTGCTTGAACTCAGGATGGTCAGTTGAATCGTAATTGAACGAGGCTACAGGACGTATGTGGTCTATGTGCCATTCACTCATGTTCTCCCAAGACATACCGTCTGTGAATTGAGATTCGAGATGTGCTCTGAGTTCTTCTTTCGTAAAGCCAAGTAAATCAAATGTGGGTCTTTTCTTCTTACTACCTTGTCTGAATAAACTTGCTCTAACACTATTTCGTATGCGGCGAGTTAATCGGTGCATCACATTTGATTCATAATTAAGATAATATTCTTTTTTCTTATGAGGTTTTTTCGCATGATACTCTCTTAAAGCCTGTCGCTCCTTTTCCCTTACATACGGTCTTTTACGATACTCTCTTCTCTTTGCTCTTTCTTCTTCCCGCTTCTCTTCTGAAAGATTATCACGCCACTTTTTCCTCACCTGTCGTTGATGCTTTCGTTTGTGTTCTTCATCTACGAAAATCACTTTTGGTTTTACACCTCTCTTTCTTCTTCGGATAGTAGCAAGTTCTGCTTTTCGACTCTTTTGTGCCGATGGTCGGCACTTCATAGAGCAGAACTTTTTCTTTGAGTAACTTATCTTACTTCCGTTAAATGGTATTTCACATCCACAACTCTCACAATGTTTAGTTTGAATAGAAGTAGGTTTAATCACTATTGTGTCTAATACTTCTTTTCTCCCCGTCTCTCTGTGTCTTTTCATTTTCAATCTATTTATCTCTCTTTGGCATTTTATACTACCACAATATTTTGCATGATTACGCTTTGTCTCAAACTCAGCATCGCAGATGGTGCAGCATTTCTTCATACAATCACACCACTTGGTCAACAACAATTAGCAGGTCATCACCCTGCGATAGAACAAGCACCGCAGAATCTCCGAAGTGCATAGAGGCTTCCTTGGGAGCCAGTAGAGTCAGTGCCTCCATCAGATAGGCTCCGTAGTGTGACTCCTGTCGCACAGCAGGGCCTGTGCCGTTCTTCACATCCAGTGTGGTGAACAGGCGTGCCTCGTGCCGCTTCCCAGTCGTCACCATCAGAGAGCCATCATCAATATCCACTATGACCTTGAAGGTCGGGCTTGACTTCAGAACAGTTCGTAACTTTGGAATGGTCTGTAACTCACTTAGGTTGATGTTACCTGTGACTGTCAGAGCCGTAGGTCCAAACATCTGCCACTTACCTTCCTCTGCCTTCTCAATCAATTCATCAATCAACCGCACACGAGTGCTCGTGCTGATGGTCTGAGATGTAGGTAACTCAATCTTAGTAGACCCAGCAGTAATCGTCAGCGGCTTCTGTGTTCCTAACTGACGGAAGGTAACATCCTCTGACTTAGCAGCCTTGAGGAACTTACACACCTTATCCAGTTCAGAGACACAGAGGAATCCCTCCGTCTTGATACCATCAACCGGTATGGACTTGCGTAGGTAGTGAGTGAGATAAGCAATCTTCGCTGTCAACTTTTCATCCTTGACATGAATCTTGATGTCCTCGGATTCACCGAAGGACGAGAAGAAAGCATATGCCTTCTTTGTGTTGAATGTTAGTTCAGTCATTACAATGACCCTCTGTATTGTCTCGGTCTACTCTGCATACCCACACGTTGTTGTGGGGGCTGATAGCCCGGTAGTCGTGCCTGATGCTCGGATGTCAAGTCAAAGAACTCGTGTAGTGTGGTCTGCCGTGTCTCGATACCACCGCACTGACACAAGCGTGCCATCGGTAGACGGCGTGGCGGACCCTCAGTAATCCGTTTCCATATCTTCCATTTACTCATATTATCACCTCAATGTATACACAGGCGGGGGAACGGGACGAGAGGAACCGAACCCCCTCTGCGACTAATTCTGGAATAGAAAAAATGAACGCTGTATCCCGTTTTTATTGTGCCGCTAAACCCCCATGTGTATCTCATAGCGTCCCGTCGTATAACTCCGGTAAGCCAAACCACTGTGGCTCTTTACCAGCCTCAGTGATGAGTGTCGTTCTTCTCTGACCTTGCAACTTAGCATTGGTCTTGCTCTTCTCGAATGTGACTGAATATTCTGAGCGAGTCACATGACCCGTCTCATCATCCACAACGTCACGACGTTCGCACATCAAGATTTGAAACATGAAGTTGTTTGTGGACTTCTCCCAATCAGGACGCCACTTCGGGTCACTGTTCTCACTGTTACCGAATGCATAGTTGGTGAGACGTAGATGCGTCTCCCAAAACACACGGACTCCAGCCTTGACCAGTCCACGACATAGGGCCGTCAACTGGTGGAAGCGGGTCTTACGGATGGCCCAGTCCCATTGATTCCCAACCTTACGGTTAGGGTCAGCAGCCTCGATACCATCACGAGCCATGTCAAGGTCAACGATACGCATACAGTTGACGCACACGCTATCCCATAAGTCAACACCAGTTACAAGGACACCCCATAGACGAGGCCCCTCATACTCAGGGTCACGTTGATTCGTAGCGATGTCCACTGCGAATTGCACGATACTCATGACACGGTCGTGAGTCGCTGGATAATCATATGCTGTTCGATTACCCTTCATCATAACCCATGGTTCCCAACACTTGATGCGGTCTTCATCAGAATGGAATGCTGACTTGTTAGCAGCCCCACCACCCTCGAAGTCGAGAATCCATAGTTCCTCTCCTCGCTCTCTCGCACCACCGTCATTCACAAATGCATCAGTTATGATAGCACTCTTACCAGTGTTCTCGTGTCCTACGACACCCATGAAGATGTGAGTTTGTGGAGTGTGGTCCATCAAACGCAATTCTTTCCGCAATGTTGCGAAGGCATCTCCATCCGTGCGCTGATGCGCCGGTGTGTCTTCAACCACTTGTTGTTCTTCTTCTTTCTTTTTGTCTTGCTTTGCTTGTCCAAATCCTGCCATATTCATTCCTCCTCCATTGGTTGAGTATCATCATCTATAGAAACTCCAAGGATGCCCTCTAAACTTCTAATTATATCTGAGGCAGAGCCTACTGTTACCGAAATGTCAGAGTCAAAATCAATTGTAAGGGGCTGCTCATCTCGGTCAATTTGCATCTCAGATTTACTAAAGTGAACGGCTGGGCCAACAATGCTTTGTCCAGTTAGTAGGGTCGCATTAAGATTAGGTTCAAGATTCTGTAACCGACCTTCCTCATTCACATAGATGTAGCCGCCGTCAAGTTTCCCATCAGGGCCAATTGTATCTACTGCCTCGATGTAACCACCTACGGCCTCTTGAAGAGCATCCAGTGGAGGATTCTCTCCAATGTTAGTTAGTGTCCCATCAGGGTCAATTCTTATTGCCACTATTCATCACCTCACTGGAACTGGCCTCGACCAGTATCCCCACCTTCCTCGCGGCGACGGATGCGTCGCGAGTCAGCGAACACACCCATCACCTTGAGGTTAGGGATTTCATCTCCGTCCTTCCGTCGGATACCGATACGACCACAGACGAGAACGGTTGACCGCTCTGCATATGGAACCGTCTCTTCACCTGTGTATGCTACGAATGGATTTGTCAGGTCGTGACATGCACCACTAACCCAACACATGACTTCACTTGCATCACCGGTTGCACCACTCTGTAGTGCAGTGGATGTAAGCGACAGGGAGTAGGAGCGACCTGTCTGGTCATACTCACTCTCCCGTCCCTCAGTAGACATGCGATTGACTGTGCCCTTCACGAACACGATAGGCCCACTCCGTCCCTGTTCACCGCTGTTCGTAGTGAAGGTGCGACTGTTCGCCTCGTATGCTTCCATGAGCATATCCAATGAAACGGATAAGCCGTGGAGTTCGTTGTTGAGCCAATACTTGTAGGGGTGTAGAAGCGCCTTCATGTCTTCAGGCACGAAGTCATCAGTCCACTCAATCTGTTCCCGTAGGCCCATGGAGACACTGAGAACATCACGGTATGCTTCGTTCGTGTTCTCACCCGGTGGGCGTGCTTGAATCCGACATGGCTTACCCACAGGCACTTCCATGTTTGCATCTTCACCCTGACAGTCAAGACGCCATAGGCGAATCGCTCCATCCTTAGTGAAGTCGTCCTCAGCAGCACCAAGGAAGTAGTAGTGACGACCCATCATGCTCATAGCCTTGGGGCGTCCACTTCGTGCGAGTAGACAGATACGCTCTCCGTCAGACAGGAATGAATGCTCAGGCACTTCACTGACTGGTATGTCAGTAGTAGAGTCACCATTACTTGTCGTGAGAACCCAATGTGTCTCACCCTTAGTGTAGTGTCCAACTTGACCACCACCGATTGCAGCGTTCGCATCAAGCGTGAACTCACGCCTTCCACGGCTCACAAGGAACTCTCTTCGGTCACGTTGATTCTGGTCCACACCAACGAAGCACCCGACGAATGAGATTGCCCCATCCATACCACGGGAGCCAGTGGACGTTCGTAGGACAACGAGCATCTGCTCTGCCCAATCTTCCAGTAGGTCAGCGTCTTCATCACGCCACTCATCGCAGCCGAATGCCTTGATGAACGTGAAGTATTCAGTCATCACATCATCGAGTGATTGCTTTGTCCGCTCTGCGTGCTTACTCAGTCGCTTGTGAACTGCTTCAGGCAGCCCCGTCCCATTCTTACTTTCTGTGTTTTCATTCTCCATATTTTCATTCTCCATGTTTGTCATTCAATCTCCTTCCTGAGCCTCGCAACGAGGCAGTCCACAAAGGAGTAGGAACCGATGGGCCACTCATACATGGTAGGCACCATCTCACCAAGGACATTCATCACCTTGAATGTCGTATCAGAATCCATGTCGAAGAACTCCGTCATGTTCTGATGAAACGAGCGTATGACTTGGTTGAGAGTCATACCCCGGTCGAGCATCTTGTAGAAGGTCTGCCTCATCTCCATCCACTCTCCACTGACAGCAGCAAGAGCAGCAGAAGACGGGGCCTCTACGTTAGCGAGATACTCTTTCAAATCATTCGTGTTCTCAGCA
>Ga0208158_1000611_pt1 | contig 12327 bp, 13 predicted proteins | sample 8_EtaG_FD_184081 | JGI IMG/M metagenome (GOLD analysis project Ga0208158, IMG submission 184081) | Marine viral communities from the Subarctic Pacific Ocean - 8_ETSP_OMZ_AT15162 metaG (SPAdes) (version 2) | ecosystem: Environmental > Aquatic > Marine > Oceanic | place: Pacific Ocean | collected...
TTGTTGCATCTGTTGTTGGTACAGTATTATTGTCTCGTTTAAATACATCGCCAATTCCTTTAATAGTATTGCCAATTAAATTATCGGCTTGAGTTCTCAATTTAGAAAGAAAATTGTCTGAACCACTCTGATCTACGAATAACTTGTCTCCAACCTGATCGCTAAATCCAAATGATTTTTGAGCATCTTTATAGTCTACATTACTCATCTTTTGACTCCTTTAACGAGTTTCCAATTATTTCATTTATCATACTTATACTACCAGAATTACCACTTTTAAAATATTTACTTACTGCTATCATATTAGATATATCATCTATTCCTAAAAAACTTTTATCATTTCCTTCACCATACTCAAACATGGATCCTTTTGCATAGGCTTCATAAGAATCGGGTGCTAAAACGCTTAATGCAGAAAACATTGGGTCAGATACAATTGATTCATACTTTTCTTGTTTTAATTTTTTCTTTTTGTTTTTTAGGTGAGACAACCACGCTACATCTCCTAATTCATTACTAATTACTTTATTTCTGTAGTCAATTTTTTTAACTGTGCTTTTTACTCCAGATGCACTTTGAGCTTGTGTACTCGCTTTGGACATACCAATATTTGCCATTTCTTTATATTTCTTTGCCATAATTATTCCTTTTCCATTCCAATGGCATATTTGACACCATTGTACATCACCTTTTTCTTCAGTCCTGTTTTTGTTTGTTCAAATACTTCTTTTTTATTCTGCAACAATTCACCCAGATTCCCATCCACGGTTTTAGGTTGCGATAGATGCCTTTGCGCTCTTATTGCTTTTTTATTGCTCATTTCACTTTCCTTGCCCTATAAACGATAGAGATATCGTGTAATTCAAAATTCATTCCTACATTAGTCGCACCTGAATCGTTGAACAATAACTTGACGCTATGAACATCTTTGGCCTCTGATTTAGTAGCGGGAACGAATTGAACTGTGTTGAGATTACTTCCCGCTGCTCCCCAAGCATTATAATTGGAACCAAAGTTTCGAGATGTGGTCTGACCATTGGTTCTATATCTAATATCCATGTCCCCAGGAGTTCCTGAGTAAGTAACGTATACCTTTTTCAAATCTACTCTCTGACCAGAAGAATCAAAGATAATATCCTTTGTATTGAATTTTATAATAGGATTGCCACTAACCGTAGCAGTCTTGTCAAAACTTATTTTTTTAAAATACAACACATGAGCGGTCCCACCACCACCATCACCATCATGGTCTCCAAATACACCATACTGAATTAAGTCATCATAGATAACCATATTGGTAGAGTCATTGGTCTTATATCCCACTAGCTTTGCCCAACTAACTTTATCTAGGTCACAAATCCACCCATTGCTTGTATTATTAGAACTAGAAACGATCAAATGTCTATTCTTGGGTTCATAGAGAACAAAAGGCTTGGTAGAGATTGCCGTATTCCATTCACCTTGGTCTATCTTCTTATAACTCAATTCAACTACTTTTTCGCCATCATAGAAATAAGCACCATTCTCATTTGCCCAAGCGATACCATTGTCGGTCTTCTCTACCGCAGAATAACCCCATACTCCCTTATGAATATAGGTATCCTCCAAATATTCAACATCACGAGTAGCATTGACCAATAACATACTATCGTTCTTAAAGACCAATAGCCTATCAGCATATGTTTCCAATGCAGTGATCTCGTCCCCATCATTGGTGATCACATCAATATAATTTGTAGAAGGAATGATATCAGGTTTATTGACCAAACTCTTATAGACCCTATCTTGATGCAGTTGTCGTAAAGGATAAGTTTCGCCCTCTTGTTTCTCGTATAGTAATTCTACATTCCCATAATAGATACGCCTATTCATTACCACAGCATCTCTGAACTTTATCTTTCCTATATGATCCAAAGAATTGTAAGAGTAACCAGAGTTCAAACTAAAGGAAGAAACATAAGGAGGATCCATATATTCAATAGCATCATGTGTCTTATGATCTCCAGAATCAGACCATGTATTCAAAATATTTCCATTGGGGTGGGAGATACCACGCTCTAAGTCTACTTTCATTAGAAAGAAAGGATCATCGTATTTCAAGGCTTGCGTTGTTTTATCATATTCAGCAAAATAGACATTGGCTCCAGTAATACGTTTAGAGCCATTACTGAATCCACCTGTAGATAATTCTCTGATAAAGGCTTGACCTGTTATCTTCTTAGACGACAATGATACCCCACTGCCTTGGTTGGCAAACTCAAAGAACCCACTCTCTTGAGACCTGTCGTATATCCAAGAATAAAAGAATTTATAATTCCCATCCCAAGTGCCTCGTTCATCCTTAACAACCTTCACGTGATCGTAAAAAACCTTTGCGGTAGAATTATTACTTGCACTTATTAGACTCAATCTTAAATGATTACAGCTTGAAAGGGTTGGGCTACCATCATCGACAAGCATTTCAGAAAGAGGAATAAGGACTTCTTGCCATCCCTTGTTTCTGTTTTCTGTTACCCAAGTATTGCTCAAAGTATAAATGAATGCATCATCAAGATTACTTGAAGATTGACTCAATCGTATCCTTATCTCTTTTGTATTTGGAAAATTATGAGGAACTGCAATTTTTAGACTTAACAGATTTCCATCAACAAGACTATCTGATGATATAGCAGAGTTAAACTTTCTTTGGTCGTAGTCTACGGAGGTTGAAGTTAGTTTACTTTGAACATGGAAATTGCTATCTCCACTATCTGCAAATAAATGAGCCTGTAAAAACGAAGCAGTTACTTGAACTTTTACTTTAATATATCCTGTGTTAAAACTCGCAAGTTTAATTTTCATTCTAAACTTTGAATCGGTAGCATTTTCAACTAAAAATTGTTTTTGACCGCCACTACCTGCATTACTAATTGTAGAAGATATATCCGTCCATGTAGAAGTTGATTCATCGTATTTTTGAGCTTGATAAGTAAACGTGGTTCCAAGACCTGCCCAATTATTAGCTAAATTAACCCAACTACCACTACTTGTTGCATATTGTTCAATATTTGCCGTAGCTACCATATAAAATTTTCTAGTACTTGAAGAACCATAATTGGAAGTTTGAAAATCCTCTCCTATTGAAAGTGGTATATAGAATCCTTCGTTGGCATTATCCAACTCTATTGTCCATGTATTTCCAGAGATAGTTGACGTAGAGGCATTGGTCCCACCAAACAACAATTCAGAAGAGCTTGGCGAGTAAGATTTGTCGTATGTGTCTATTATCAATCCATTATCAATGGATATTGAAGCAAGTTCCATTTCAAATTCTGAAACGGTTAGATCTCCATAGGTTCCCGTACCTTCCGTACCATCAACAGCAGAGCTAGAAACATCAAGAGTTTGTCTAACAAGATCTTCTTTTTTATTGATTCTCAATCCAAGATACCCTCTTAATGAACTGGTGACATCTATGGTAGAATCAAAAGCAACTTGACCATTATCTGGTTTGATGATCGATGCAGAGACATCATTACCTAATTCAGAAATGGTCAAAGAGTTTGCATTGAAATATTTACGGTCAAATTGATAATATAATTGTGTTTCCGTAATAGGTTGACTGTTGGAATCTATGGTAAATGCCCCATTGCAAAATCTTATTTGGCCATCGTAAGCAACAAGATTCACATGGTCAGTTGCAGGAGCAGAACTAGGAAGTTCTATAAGTGTACTAAAAGAACTACCCTCTAGTCTTTTCACATATCTATGATGCCCTACCAATAAATGCTCTGTAGCGACTTGAGTATTATCATACTTGTAATCACTTTTAATTACCCACATACAAGAACCGTCAGGAGGGTCAAGGGTTATATTGGTATTCAAACCAGAAGATTCCTTATAGCCAGTACGAATCATACCTTTATTAGTCACTACACCATTCTCTAATAAAGATAGTTCATTTTCCTCAAGGTCACGAGGATTGTTGTGATTATTCATACCACCATCATACTGACTTACATCAAAAATCGCTTTAGGCATCTTTTTTTACCTTTTTCTTAGGAGCCTCTACCAAACCTCTTAACACTCGTTCACGTTGCCATGTATCCATTTGATACACTTTGTCCCAATCAATGACCTCATTGAAATCTTGAGCTTCTTCATAATGAGTCGGTTTATTGTCTTTTTGAGCAAATCCGACACCTAGTGAATGATCGTGAACTTCTTTATCCATTACTTCCTACTCCTTTTCCATGTCAAGTAATCTGCTGCCTCAAATGGATCAAAGATCGTAGTAATCAATCTTGAATCATTATCATCATATTGAGGGTCTATTATCGTAACAGGACATTCAAAGATATTTTGATCAGCAAGACCTAATTGTTCAGCGTATCTATCGTAGGTCTTATAACTAGCACATCGTATGGCGTGACTAATTAGTCCTGTCATTGGGTCTTTCAATACTTGATACCCACTGACATGAGTATGACCTGCAGTAAGGACATGGTCTCTCCAACCCAGCATGGCCGCCTTGGTGATGCCATGAGCTGTATTGTATTGACTATGCCCTTTGAAATTATGTCTGCAGTTCACTCTGACTTCTTTCTTATTGGGAAAAATGAGATTCAATCGCACTTGATGATTCTGATAGACAGTAGGTTGGCCGATCATATACTCCAATGGGTCGCCTGCACCACTCCAAGCATCGTGATTTCCACCACATAGATACAACCAGGGAACCATTGAAATGAAATGCTCAGTGAGTTTCCAACTCTCAACCGCAGAAGTGGATTGTTCACCATAAAGCCTTCCTAGTCTACCTACCCAGTTATTCTGAACATCGCCCACATTACCACCAAACATACCATCGGTCTTTGCAACGAGTTCAGCGTGTTTTAACAATAAGCCAAGATTCGTACCATCATCATCAACGTGAGGGTCTCCAAAATGAGCTATGGCTATTGGACCATCTTTCAATACTTCTATTGGAAAACATTTCTCTGCTTCCTTGCGAATGGTCTTTCTCTCAAACTTCCGTACTCTTTCTACAACTAACTCATCTATGTCGATCTCATCAGGCATTTCCACCTTTCTTTGAAATCCAACATCATCCCTTATCGTCTTCTTCCATTTCCGTATGGTTCGTTTACCTACTCCAAACATAGAAGATAGATCGCTAGGAGATAAGCTCTCATCCGTATAGCAACTAAAAAAAGTAGGCGGTATATTGCTTAAATGCACTGTACTTGTATTGTACTTATTCTTTGTTCTGCTTTCTGTTTCTTTCAAGGTTCCCATCACACTTCCATTGTCCTTCTAAACCATCCATAGTAGTATTTCATCAGCCTTTTGTTCGCAATGCATAATTTCACATAATGCATCACTCTAAATGCTTTGAGTCTATCTTTTTCCAAAGATTGTGCTGCTCTTAAAGTATTCGGGCCAATTCGTCCATCTACTACTAATTTTGATTTCTTATGATTACAAGCTTCTTGTAAGACCTTTACTCCCTTGTGTTGCCCCATATTGACCACCATATCAAAATAGAGGTCTTGGAGATGATAAGGGAGGTCTGATGCTCTAGAGGGTTTCCAATAATCATCAAGATAGATGCGTATTGCATCATCTAGAGTCAAATTGGCAATATCCTCATCTGGATGAGCCTTTTTTGATATCCCCCACTTAGTTAAACCACCAGGGTCATCGGGGTCATTGACCAATCGTTCACCACCTTCTCGATCGATCACATTGGATATCATTTCATAGTTAGTTAGTTTTTCCATTATTTGGTTATTTTAATTGAACCAATTAGTCCGACCATTAAATTCTGAATTAAATCAGCTAATGCACGAAACATCTTTTCTTCTTTTTGATCTGAGGTCCAAGGAATGTCAACTGCCTTGTCCATTTTTTCGGCTAATTTTATTTCGAATTCATCACTCTTTAAATATTCAACCACACCGACCTGAACTGCATCGGCTTGCTTTTCTGCAAGTTCCATTGCATATTTAACAGCTTCCTCTTTCATTTTTTCTATTACGGCTTTCATATTATCCTCATTATTGTGTTTACGATTATTGGTATACTAATCACTGCTACTGCACCAACTGTTTGTAACTTGGTTAAAGCAGTTTCGTGATCGGCTACCTTCCCATTAAGTCTTTCTAAATGCTTCTCTACTCGAGCAAGCATATTGAATATGGTCTTCTGTCTCTCATCAAGCTTCACCATCATTGCAAATAAGTCGTCATTATGTGGCATTAGTTCTTTCCATTGATTCGACTTAAACTGCCATCTATCCGAGAGACCTGATTATCTAAATCATTGATACTCTTGGTCATTGCATCAAACTTCCTATCAAGCTTGTCATCTGACTGATTCCATCTTCCAATAAGCTTTATGATCATACCCTCCATATTTTCAAGAGTTTCTGACTGGCCTCTGTTTTCTACTTTCAATTTTTCTAATGCTTGTTGCTGTGCTTCACTTTTCTTTGATAGAGACATTACTAGGTAGACGAACATCACACCTACCACTCCTATCATTCCTGCTTCTCCGTATACCGCCATAAAATCCATAATTATTTCCGCTTTTTCTTACCCCAACTGAATGGGTTTAGATTTAATTCTTTTTCGTAAAAGGCAACTTTTTCTGCCAACTCTTGTCTTTCAGACCTCTCTTCCACGATGTGTTTACTAAGTAAATCCCCAATCTGTTCATCTGCAGTAGCCACTTTAGTTTCCAATGCTTTAATCCTACTTTCAATTTGCCAATATCCATAAACCAACACCGCAACAAGAACACATCCTTGAGCAAGCCACTTAAGATTAATACTAACAATGGCATTATCATCAAGCACAGTAGCCCGATAACTTCTAGCGGTATCTGGTTTCTCACTCATCTACCTTCTTCACATCTTCGTATTTTTCATGAATCCAGCACCAATTCGTTTCATAAATACCATCGTAATAGTAGTGAACAACTGAATCCGTATCCATTATCTCCATGAACACTGTATTATTCGTAGTGTCGGCAGGGGTGAGTTCATACCCACCCACTGACCAACCACCACTGCAACTGACGTTAATCAGATTCAACAGTAGCAACTTCCTCATCTTCTTCTAACTCCAACTCTAACTTCTTCATGAAGAATTCACGTCCACCTTGCAACTGGTCAAGATTGAATTGACTACTTGCAAGCTTCCTATCAAGGTCTGCTACATGATTAACTAACATCACTTGCTGTTCAGTAAGGTCATCTACTTTGTACTCGACATCATTGATAACTACTACCTGACTTTCTTTTTCTTTTTTATCTGGCATTTTCTATCCTTTTGTTTAGAGTGCTTTTATATCTGTCTTAAGGGCAGTCCATCCGTCCTTCTGAGCAGTATATTCAGCAATCTGTTCATCGCATTGTGCTATTCGCCTATCACATTCTTCTACAGATACATTCTGTAATTCATCATCTAATGCTGAACCAGTGCTAGGGTCAAATCGCTTCTTACTTAGTTTGATTTCATCGTGGCTTATTTCGTCAGTTTTAGCCCTGACTACTACCCCTTTGTCATCCTTTACTTCTGATACAGCAGGAGAGTCAACTACCTTGACCTTCGCTACTGACCACTTCTTGTTCTTTTTTCTTTCTGCGTATTCTTTCATTTTGTTGTCCTTTTATTCAAATACGAATGTTAATAAAAATTGGTCTACATTGCTGGGGGGATTGATTTTAAATCTTATTGCATTACCTTTTGATATAGATAAACCGCAAGAAACATTTGCAGTCGCACCTGTTGTAAAACTTTTAGTATATGTAGTCGTAGTAGTGGCAGTGTTATTTACATACACACTATAAGTACTTGCTACCTCCACCTTAAGCTGGCAACTAGTAACAGCAGTTTCGCTTGTCACATATATACTTCTCAATGTAGTGTTGAATGGGGCAACCCAAGTGTACCCATTAAATAAATCACTAGTAGTTGCTACAGTTGCAGTAGTAGCACTAGACATCTTGAATCCTACATAATGCTCGTCATCTTCACCTTTAAAATCGCAAGAAGCATTTATCATATGTGGATAGGCTTTAGATACTGTTAAGGATTCAGAAAAAATAGCATCTCCAGATGTATCAATGGTAAAGTGATTTGTACCACCAAAATTGGAATTGTTATTTATCTTTAATAAATCGTTAGTATCATCGTAACCTATAGTTGCTCGTTGTGTTGTGTCTTGATTAAATCTAATAACACTATCATTACTTGCACCTGAAGTAAGATTTAATAAGGCATCTGTATTAGATACAGTTACATCACCAGAAAATGTGGCATTTCCACCAGTAAATGCGTGTGTAGTTAATTGCGTATATTGAAGCTGAGTTTCATTGTTACGCATGAAAAAGCCACCTGTAGAATGAAATTGTATCCAAGCTCTTCGAGTTCCACTCTCATTAAAATCCATATAAGGATTGTAAGCATCTAAAACTAAATTTGCTCCTGAACTTGCATTGTGAAGTTTCAATAATGCTGTATTAGTTGCACCACTATTTGCATTTACTACAAGAAGAAGATTTCTTACATCGGTACTAGAAGCATCAGAGTTAAGCCTCATAATATTTCCAGTAGTAAGAGCATCAGATTCTACATAAACACTGTGAGATGTAGTATTCTCGGCATCAATAGAAATCGCAGCGTGATTTGCATTATGGTCTATGTATAAACCAGCAGTAGCTGAATCTTCTTTTATATGCAATTTAGTAGCAGGACTAGTTGTTCCAATACCGACTCTTTGATTTGAGTCTATAGTAAGTGCAGTAGTTGATGCAGTTGAAAACACCATAGAATTAGAAGGGCTATCGTTAACATGGTGATAATTAATTGAACCTGCTGTATTCGCCCCCGCTCTTGAGAAATATATACCACCTTTGTTTCCAGCAGGAGACAATATTGACATTCCAGTATCGCCACTTCCTTCAATAACAAGTTCATTAGCCCCAGAATCAACAGCACCTGTATGTGTTGAATCCCCAGTAAAAATATGAAGCCTTCCAAGAGGACTTGTTTCTCCGATGCCGACATCGCCATCGTTTTTCCATGTCATGTTATATGTGGTATTCCCATCATCGGATAAATAAAGCCTTGTAGCATCCGAAGAAAGAGTCCAAGTTGGGTCTGTTCCAGTATTACGACTAATGGCTAAAGCAGATTGGTTTCCATTTAGGGTTAAAGTAGACGATGCATATGCACTCGTTGTGCCAATACCAACCTTGCCATCATCTTTAATTATAACTGTATTTCCACTTGCAGATTCACTATAAAAATACATATGCCCATCTGCACTATACATCTCATAAGCTGTAGAGTTTGTATCATCAAGGACAACTCCTGCGTGAGCTGTATCAGCAATATGTAGAAATGTGCCAACTCCTGCAGGGCTACTTGGACTCGCTGTGCCTATTCCAACATCACCATCAGGATCTATGGTCATATGAATTACAGAATTCGCTCCAAGTTGTAATTTATTCTGCCCATGATTATACTCTAATCTTCCTTTATACGCTTCATCCCCAGTAGTTCCATCTGCAAAAAACAACGAACCAGTACCAGTTGTAGAACTTGCTATCGTTATACCACTATTACTGTTTTCATATACAACTAAATTATGTGCTAATGCATTATAAGAATCGGGACTAGCTGTTCCTATACCTACATTGCCACCTTGTGCATTAAGTACAATGTTTCCATATGTACTACCTTGTGATTTATAAGATTGAATAGCAAAATATCCATTTGTATCTGCACTTGTATATAATACACCAGCAGTTTTGCCAGAAGAATATGTTCCAATAGACATATCAGTTGCACTGCCACTATTAGCCACTGAAAGTAGGTGAGTAGGTACTGTTACTCCAATTCCTACCTTACCAGAAAAAGTAGCATTTTGGGATGAGTCTATTACTATTGCATTGCTTCCATTAACAAAAATGTTCATTACATCTGCATCTCTGTCCATTTGAATGTAATGATTAGTTCCAATGTTGTCGTGTGCAAATGTTAATCGTGGATTACCTGATGCAGAGCCTTGGTTGATTTTTATGTTTCCACTAAAGGTAGATAATTGGGATGTATCAATCGTTATTGCAGGAGTATTATTTGTGTCAATTATAAAAGAATGATTCGTAGTTGTTCCGACATGAGCATTGCTATCCTGTGAATATAAAGTTGACTTTACAGTATTTGTTGTATCCTCTAATCGTATTGCTGGCGAACTAGCACTTACTAAATGAAGTAACACATCTGGACTAGCAGTCCCAATCCCAATATATCCAGAGCTATTAATAGTTAAAGCATTCCCATTATAATCAATTGACATTGTTTCTGCATCTGGATCAAGAGTTATTCCTGAATTTTTTACAGCACCAGAGTCATTTTCTGCATACATATAAATTTTGGAATTAGAGCCGTGAACTGTATTCAACATCATAATTCCATTTGGAGTACCAGCACTTCCAGCAGTAGAGTCTACATGAAGTGTTTTTGATAAACCTGAAGTTTTGCCAATACCGACATTGCCAGAGCTATCAATCGTCATTCTTGGACTTGCTGTAGATACAGTACCACTATTTGATTCTGTAAAGAAATCTATTCTTGTTGGGTAGTATCCAGTTGTGCCAGTATCCCAAACTGCATCTGCATTGAATTCTATCTTACCACCTAAGTACGGAGGCGAACCACCAGAATCAGAACCTTGTGCTAAGATAACACCTATATTATCATCTGCACTTATACTTGTATCAGGATTCCATAAGGCAAGAGTTGCTGGATCGTTATTACCACCTGTGCTTTTTATGCTTACATCACCAGAAAAGGTAGTATTTCCATTTTGTTTAACTACTACCGCTGGTACACTACTACCTGTATATAACGCAAACTCACCTGCAGAAACACCAGATTCATTTGCCATAAAGCCAGAATAGAAATAATTAGTACCATCAAAAAATTCAATAGCAGAATTTTTAGCAGTGTCAGCACTTTCTATTCGCACATATGTGTGAGCTGAAGTGTCAATGTGTAATGGTCTAGCAGGACTAGCAGTTCCTATACCAACATCATTTAAAAAATAGCTTGTAGCTGTACCAAGTACACCTTTGATTGAAGCATCATCATACCACTCAAGTACTGAACCTGCTCCTCCTGTTCTATTAAGACCAACTGGATTACCATCTGCTTTAGTAACCCACATTGAACCATTAGAGAATATTTCTGTTCCAGCAGTACCAAAAGCAGAAGATTGTTTTCCAATTAAGACATTGCCACCATAAGGATTTAAAACTATATTTTTTGCTGTTGCTGTACTAGCCCCATCTGTAGCTTGAATTTCTGTTTTATTTGCATCTCCACCAAAATTAAGATATGAACCAGAATTTCTATTTTTAATAGATAAAGAATAATATGCACTAAATTCGTTTAAATTAGCAGGGTTATTACCTTGATTTCTATCAAGTAAAAATGATTTGTTTTCAGTAGAAAGAACGTGCAATTTATGAGTAGGGCTTGCAGTTCCAATACCTATTAAATTGTCATCAATAGTCATTGTTGGAACACCTGTTGACCCATCTGTGAAATACAGATTGCCATCACCAGTACCAATTAAGTACAAGCCATCAGTATGAGTTCCTTGAAGTTTAATGTATGGTTCAGTAGCATCTAAATGTAAAGTGTGGCTAGGGGTTGATGTGCCGATGCCGACATTCCCATCACCCCTAACAACGAATTGACCTGTACCACCTGTACCACCTGCATTAGTTCCTGTGGCACAATACAACAAATTGTATGCAGAACTAGAAGAACGTACAGCTCCAATTTTTAAAGCTGAACCAGTATACGATGCGTGTGTCTGATTTATAGTAGCTTGGTCGCCAGTTGCATCACCTATTGCAGTAAGGAAAAATGTTGGGTCATTCGTATTTATTCCAATATTGCCTGTGCTACCTTGAATAAAAAAAGCATTGGCATTGTTATCTGATTCTACTCTGAAATCAACATCTGCTTGGTCTTCATTTATAACTACTTCATCTTGACTACCATTTTCCAACATTCTTAGCATTGCCGCATTACCAACAAGAAATTGAATGTCATCATCTCCCATATACATCCGAGTATCAGCATCACCGAGGTGTGATATTCCATCCGCAGTATAGACCCTACCATCAGATGCAATTCTCATCCTCTCTGTAATATCATCATCTGCACCACCAGCCGCAGTTGAAAATACTAATGCACTTGGCATACGACTAGATGCTGGTGTACCATCTACCTCTGCCCATATTCTTGCACCAATTGTATCAAAATT
>Ga0208158_1000612_pt1 | contig 12308 bp, 6 predicted proteins | sample 8_EtaG_FD_184081 | JGI IMG/M metagenome (GOLD analysis project Ga0208158, IMG submission 184081) | Marine viral communities from the Subarctic Pacific Ocean - 8_ETSP_OMZ_AT15162 metaG (SPAdes) (version 2) | ecosystem: Environmental > Aquatic > Marine > Oceanic | place: Pacific Ocean | collected...
TACTACCAGCTATTGCAGCATCACTTTTAATATCATCATTGACAATCGTATCATTAGCTATAACAGCGGATGTAATACTTCCACTTTTTAAATCTTGGAATACAATCGTTTGGTCTCTTTCCTCTTGAATCGCATAGATAACTTGACTTTGATTATCATCTAAGTCAGCAGCTCTAATTGATGATCCTGGTATAAAATCAGCTTGAGGTAAAGGTAAACCACTAGAGCTATTAATTAGAGATGTCTCTCTATATACACGAACGTTTAAAGCTTCAGTAGCTGGTGGAGTCCCTGTAACTGTATTTCCTGAAGTATTTTTATATGTAGCAGCTGCACTCCCAACTGAAAAGTTGACTGTACCACCACTAGTTGTTGAGTAACTATCTACTTGATAATGCGTTAAATAAACTTGTTCGACGTTATCTATAGTTACTTTTATATCTGTGACTGCAATGGAGGGAAACGAGAACGCATAGGTAGTTGCACCTCCATTATGATCTTGAAAGCTATTCATAATTTATTTGAGTTTGTAGTGGTGGTTTATCTATTGCGATTTGGATTCAATAATTCTTGAACCCTCTCTGTGTCGCCTCTTTTTGTATTGGATTCTATTTGCTTATTTAGGAATTCTTTTTGTTTTATCCTAGCTTTACTAGATACTTGATTCTCAGCAAAACCTTTCGCTCTATTTAAAGCTTGATTAATTCGCATATGAATCCGCTTATATAATTTAGGATCTAAGTTACCTGAACCTTGTTTAATCTCTTTACGGAATTGCTTACCATCAATAGAACTCATAATCTTACGAAGTTCACCTCTAAACCATTTACTCTTACCCATATATTCAGTAATTTCAGATCGTTCAAATGGTGTGTATTCAACTCCTCTACCATTAGTTCTTAACTGTGGCCTACCATTATACTCAATGTCTACAAGGAATTGTTTCTCAGGGCTAATAGCATCACCTTGTTTAAACCAAGGAGAATAAATATTAACTGCACGTTGCCAGAAGCCTTCAACCTCACCTATTTTACCACCATCAACCCAGTCATAAAGATCAGGTAATCCTGATTTCATTCCAATATTTCTATTAGATAGTAATTGGAAGAACTCTTGGTCTACTTCTTTTAGTTGAGGTTCTAGTAATCTAGCTAGTTCATTTCTCATGCCACTCATAGGTGCAAAAGCACTACCAAAGCTTGCTCCCCATCTAGACAATGCTGCTGGATTTCCAGCTAAAACATCGTTTAATGGTTCTAAACCAGATGTGAATGACTTGTTAGTTAGGTTTGCAGATAAGATATAACCCATTTTATTGAGTTGAGTTTCTAAAGTAGGAGCATCTAATGTATCGAAGTTATCCATAATGTCAGCTGTTAAAGCTAACCAATCAGAAATACCTCCCATATTGTCATAGCTATACCATTTACCATCCCAACCTTTATAATGCCTAGGTTTCCAACCAGCTTCTCTTCTGGTTCTTTGTTTAGTCTTATCATATATACCATTACCATGTAAGCTATCTGTAGTGAAAAGACCTACAGCTCCCATAACAGTTAAAGTTCCAATAGCTTTTCTACCTTTAAGCTCGGCTCTGATAGTTTCATAAGCAACGAATTTATTTTCATCTAGAGGTATTCCTCTAGCAGTAAGTAATTCATCTACTTTAGCTTCAGTTACACCTTCAGCAACTCCTGTTTTAAATGCATTGAAATCTTTAATGAAAAGTCCTAGTGGGTTATGACTACCACTAAAGGCAAGCATATTCATAGATGTTTTAGGGAACATTAAGAAAGGTTTTACTGCTGGAGCACGCTTAATTAGTTCACTTAAAGCATTAACGGATTTATTATCTAAGTTCATAGCAATCTCTCTACTTGCGTATTCGACTGCTTTATTAGTTATGAATCCTTTATCATCAAACATCTGATCATATACACCATCAGATATTTTCTTAAGATGATCAGGAGTTAGTTTTTCTCCATTCCTTATAACCTTATCATAAGCCATGCCTCTAGCTTCAATGTTTCCTATAAAGGATCTAGTGAAACCATCAAATGCTGTCATAGCATTAGCACTGAATCTAAGCCAAGGATGCTCGGCCATATCATTCATTGCTTCTATTTGATTTACTAAAACAGAAGGACCAAACATCTCTTCAGTTTCTTTAGCATCAGCAAATGAACGTAGTATATTCATCGTGTCGTCATTCTTACGTGCGATATCGTCACGCATTATGTAACCAACAGAACCTGGATCTCTAGCAGCACGACTATATACCTGTTTCATATGACTAAACGCTTTTTGAAGCGTATCAACCATACCAACGTTATACATATAACTTGCACGTCTAAATGTAGCTGTATCTCCATGTAGCATTGAACCTGCAAAAGTAGCAATAGGACGTTCAATCATTAAAGCTAAGTTAGAAGCACCTGCTTTTAAAGGCGTACCAACGGAAGATAGAACAGAGTTATAGATATTTGCCCACATACCTTGTGTCCAGGCTGAGGGCATTTCAGGTTTAAAATCAATTAAAGCTTTTTTAAATACACCAGTTGTATTTCTAATGTAATCATTCAAAGCAGATACTGTAGAAATCTTACCATCTGTTACCTCATAAGCAAGCATTAAAGGACCGAGCATCTCTGGACGTTCCTTTTGTACAGCTCTTAAAGTATCAATGGTGGTTTTTGATTCCTGCTGTATACGTGCTAAGGCTTTTAATGTATCATTTTTCTCATTTTTAATTGCAGCCAGGGCATCTGCCTTACTTACTGCTTTTTTCGTTGTACGATTCCAAAGGTTTAACATGTTCAAAGCTCTACCTCTAGCGTAAGAAGTAGTACCTTTGATCTGCATTAGGTACTGAAGACGATCTAGAACCTGATCTTGAGCGCGTTGTACTGTACTAACTTTGCTTGCGTATAATCTTGCACCTTCTGACATATCAGAAACCTGACCTGCCATAGATGTACTTACATATGCTTGAGCACGAGCAATATCCATATTGATGAAGTCATCAGAGTATTTCTTTATTGCCTGCATTACTCCTGCATAACCTTCATCATTTAAGACTTTTGCACCTGTACTTACATCTTGACCAGACATAGCCTTCAGGAACTTATCCATTTCAGGTACATCTAGTTTATATAGATCAGCAGCTATCTCTGTACCAGCATTAACTATATCAGCATGGCTTATATACTTACCGTTACTAGCTTTATATCCATACTTAGAATCTTTAAGTAGATCAGCAGCTTTAGTGATGAGTTTATGTCCAGCATCACTACCATTAACAACGTAGTCCATTGCTCCTGGTGTCATTACTGAACCAACTCTTCCGTTGATAGTATCAATATTCTTCATGATCTTAGCTTGATCTACAGAAGCTCCATAGATACCAGTAGGATCACCAGTTCTTAATCCAGATTCTCCGTAATCATAGGCATCATGTACACCAAGTATTGGTTCAGTTGGTTCACCAACACGCTCTAGTTTTACTTCACCTACTTCAGAGAGTTGATCATAACGTCTTTTTGCTGATTGAAGTACAACATTTTCTAATGGATCTGTAGCAAGATCTGGCTCTTTCATATTATTTAATATAGCAGCAGCCTTCTCGTTTTCAGGAACCCATTGAGTAGCTCTATCAACACCTTTAAGTGATTTAGCTAATTTACCGCCACCAACTAATACGTCAGCAGCAAATCCAATACCTAAACCTTCAAGCATATTCTTCTTTCTTTTTATATCAGGCTCATCATCATCTAATGTTGCCCAATCATTTGATACCCAACCATATGTATTTGGCCAAGTCTGTTTCAACATGCCTAAAGCATTATGATCTTTTTCTTGTACAGGTGCTACAGCATCCGCTATTACACCTGAACCACCAGCTAAGCCTGTCTTTGCAAACCATCTGAAGAAGACATCATTACCTAGTTTCCAATTTCTAGCGGTATGAGCTTTCATAGCTACACCGCCTAGTCCTTTGGTGATGAGTATTGTAGGAACAACTACTTGAGATATCTCTCTGATGGATTGTGTTACTTCGTTTTCAAATTCAGGGATGTTTGGTAAGTCTAAACCTTCTCCTGGCATTACTGTGTTATATAAGCTAATACCCCAATCAAGCGTACCTGTTGGTATAGCTAAAGCAGCTTCTGCAGTAGTCCTTAGAGCGTTACCTTCTTCCTTTTCTTGTTGTGGAGCTTCTTCCGTAGAAGCAGCTTCTTGTTGTTGAGGTTGTGATTCTTGAGTAGGCGTCTCCGTAGAAACTTCAGGAATAGGATCTTCAATAATTGCAGCGTCTATTTCTTGCTGCATTTGATTTGAATCTTCTTCGTCAAATGCTCCATACTTACTTAGATCAACCTCAAACGGTTCATTTTCCATTAGTTATTTCCTTAAAGGACAGTGTGACATGTCTCCTGTTGTTTTGTATTGACTGAGTTCATAGTTACATACATCCTCGTCACTAAGCTCAGGTACATCTCCTAGGTATTGATTAATTAGATTGTTTATAGCATTAGATGCTTCATCTTCTAATATCTGAGGAGTTTGAGTTACTGGATCTATTAATTGTTCTTGTAATATATTCCCAGCATCAGCATTCATAGCATCACTTACACCACTTTCGACTATCTGATTAATAGTCTCACTAAAATCTACTACGTTTTCTCCAAGCATGTTATATGAATCACCAAAGAAGTCTTTCATATTCATACCTGTCTGCATAAGTTCTCTACCTATATCTTGAGTACGAGTAATCATATGTAGTTTAAATTTCCCAGCTGCCTCACCTACTCTATCCCAGTTAACTTCTCCACTTGTAGAAGGTGGCATTGTGAAGGCACCTAAGTCCTCTTCAGTTAAACCATAGTTAAATGCTATAGATGGGTTGGCTGTCATAAAGTCAACAGCACCTGCCATCTCCCCAAACTCGAAACTATTATCTTCTGACCATTTAAACATTTCTTCTCCTAAACCATTAGGTATAAGCTCTAGGTTTAGACTTCCGTCACGTGCCGCTATAGCTCCCCAGACTCGTGAGCTAGAAGGAAATGTCTTATTCCATAAAGTAACGTTATCTGCTTTAGAGGCATTGTTATCAAACTTCTCTATAGATGGTGGCTTATTACCTAAAGTAGGTAATTTGGATACTTGTAAGACATCGTTCATTATATCGAACCTACTTCTCTTACCATCACCCCATTGATATAAGGTATCAATCTCACCTGGATAATCAAATGAAGTAGGAGAAGACTCAGTTTTTAAATAATCTGCCAAGCTATTTGTTAGCTTGTCTTTTGATATTAATTTATTTATATTCTCAGGAAGGAATATCTTCTCCTCATATTTTGATAGTAAGTCATTCTGCCTTTTGTGTTCGGCATTAAAGGTTTTACTGTCCTTTATTAGTTCTCTTTTACTCAGCTGGCCAGGGATATTTATATAGAAGTCTTCATTGAAATTCTTACGATCTTTTACATAGTTAGCTAACCATTGTGTTGTAGCTTGTGAAGCCCACTCCGAAGGGTTAGGGACATTATTAGATATAGCAGTAGCTAAAAAAGCACGATATTTTGTATAGGCATATCGTTGCATCTTTGGTACAGAAGGATGTTTTTTATCCCCACCACCTTCATTAACGTGCCATGCTACCGCAGTGTTTATATCATCAATATGTTGTTTTTGCTCACCACTTAAAGCAGCATCAAGTTGTTTCGCATACTTTGAGAACCTTTCATCATTTTGAATTTGCAAACTGTACTTACTTAATTTTTCTGAAGTTAACGTACCAGCTCTCATCTCCTCTTCAGCTTGACCTACTTGATCTAGATAAGCTGAACCTTTAGCATGGTTTTTTGAAGCTTTATCTATCAACGAGAATTCAAAGCCAGGATATTTGTCTTGCAATAGACCTTGTTCTTTTCTTAAGTAAGGTATTACTTCTTCATCCTCCATATCCTTTGTTTTCTTTAAGACTTCTAGTTGTGCTTTCCCAGCTTCAGACTTTTCTTTTGCTATTGCATTATTGTATCTTTCTGTTATTGCCTCGTCAATTTTTGTACCTAGTTCGGCATAGCGAAATGGCCACTTATCTTTGACTTTTGATTCTACACCATCAATCTTTACCTTTTGCTTTCCTAGTGCTTTGTAGTCTTCAAGGTCAAACATATCGATTTCAGCTAAACCTTCAGGTATCTCAAACGCTTTATCTAAAGCTCCTGCACGTCCAAGGACTTTCCCTTCTATCTTTAGTGGAGCTAAGCTACTTAATAACTGACCAAAATCTTTAGATCCTTCGTAGTGTCTCTTAGCAGTGTCATAGTCTTCTGCTGATTTCTCTGCAGCATCTATGTCTTCATACTTTTTAGCTAATGCTCGATGAGCTGTTATAGCAGATGGATAGAATTCATCAGAAAGAATAGTCCTTTTAATACCTAGTAAGCCTTGCTCTGCCATAAACTTCTGACGTAGAGCTTTCATAGCTATACGCTTCTGTTCTAAGGTTTCAGCTCTAGCTGGTGTGAATTCCTTACCTTTATCATCTACTAGTTCTAGCTCATCATTTTCAGTCATCTCACCTTCTAACCATCCAGAATATTCTTGTCCAGCTAATCTTGCAGTCTCTTCACGTTCAGCAAATACTCTCCAACCTGCTAAAGATTTAACATTATAAGCATCTTCAAATCTACCACCTCTAGTTTGTATGTTTAAAGAGGCTGTATCGAAAGCTTTTTTAGAGCTAGCCATATAATCTTTAACTTTTTTATCTTCATCCTTTTCTTCTTGAGGGATACCATCATCTCCTGTTTGATCAAGATCGTCTAGTTCCTTTTCTCTGGCATCTATGACACCTTGCTGTTTAGCTTTTTCGATGCGCTCTTCTTCATCAGCTATGATGTTTTGTCCTAGGGTTTTTGATAATCCACTTAGGGCTTTTACAGTGGCGTCGGATCTTTTGTTTGCATTTCTGGTTGTGTTATCTAGTTGCTTAGTAACTGATACAGCCCAAGAATCTCTATCAGCCTTTTGTTGAGCTAAGACTTCTTTTAATGACATAATAATTAGAAGTTATGGAACGAATGGGATGTTGAAGCTAGACCCTAGTGATTTGTCCGCATCAGCTCTTAATGAATGACCTATAAGATCCTCGGATATAAATGGGACAGAGGACATTTCTGAACTTTCTTTCCAGGGAACATTGAACTGTGTGCCTGTATCACCCATATCATAATTTGAACCAAAAAGTGATTCTGTACTATTGAATGAGTAATCAGTTGTCTCTGCAGCTGACTCTGGAGCTTTTAATTTATCGTATTTTCTAAAAGAACCTAAAGTAGGTATAGCTTGATCAATAGCAAAAGTCCAAGGATCAGGTCTATCTACGAATCCTTCAAACCGATCAGCAGGACCATAAGTTGGTCTACTTGTACCAGATTTGATATCTTTTGCATGGGCTAATCCTGCGAAAGCATCTCTAACGTTTGAAGAGAACAAAGCCTCATTATCTCTAGTTGAAGATTTAGCAATTGCTATTTTATTCATTGCTTGTCCGTAAGCCATTACAGCTTCTCTTCTGCTAGTAGAAGATCCAGATCGAGCACCTGTTTGTTCACCACCTCCTACAGACATCATTGCTGCAAAGGCTTCTTGTTCAGCTACAGTTCCTTGTTTAATTGATTGCCAAACCTTAAGTTTACTTTCGGCTAGTTGACCTAGTGATTCTTTATACTTATTATCTACTTCAATAGCATCATCAAGATTGGTATTTTTCCAACCAATCACTCTATCAGTATAATCTCTATGGTATTTGTGTTCGTATATTTTATATTTGATTAATCTAGCTCTATTAATACGATCGGCTTTTTTGGTTTCTTGGTGAAACCCGAATAGACCCTTACCTAAGTTCAGACCTAAGTCTATCATAGTGGACCCTTTTGCTCCTTTGATTTGTGGGCACATGTTATTTTACAAAATTCTATAAATGGTAAATAGTTGGGACCGTGGAGGACTTCTCTTAGAAATGTAAATCCCAGGAATCTAAGAAGTTTAAGGTGGGTTGTGTTTCGTTTATCAACAATATTCCAGAGTAGTTTCTCTTTCCTACTGTCAATCATTCGTGTGCAATCTCTTGCAAACGTAATTGGGTATTCTTTTACTCGCGGAGTGCATAGCATCCAGATTCGACCATCTGGTTCTACACCACCCATAGCGGCACTTCTGCCGTCAGGTGTTTTAAAGTAATAACTATCACTAGTTACAGCTGACATAGCTATATCTAGTACATTATCAAGACCCCAACCTTCTACACATTCTCTTTGATCTGTGAGGGTTAGGTGGGAGGCCACTTCTAAAGCAGCCTCATTTGTAATTGGATGGAAAGGGTTAGACACGTCTATAAAATTTAGAAGAATAATCTCCTTCCCAGTTCATAGAATGAAGAGAAGAAGGGAATGGATTACTTGATTTAAGTACTACACTTAAATTTGTATTCCTTTCATAAGCTGGTATTGTATGTATATATTCTGTAGCGATAGGTAATCTACTAGCCAAATAAGTACCCCAGTCAGCAGATTCAGCAGATTGAGTATAGTCTGCTCTACCAACACGTTTTAAAATAACATCAATCAAACCTACACTTCCAAAGGATAGATTCAATCTGTGTATGATTAATGAGGATCTAGTATCTGATCTTGTTTTATCACCTTCTGCTTTTGTTGCGTATATAGTAGGCAATTCAACTTCCCAGTCATATTGATAACCAAGGACAAAGTTAACTCCTGTCCAATCTCCAGGTACAGTAAGGTTACTACCACTGACCGTAGCCAAGTTGTATCTACCTATTTTGTTACCTGTATTATTATCATATACTGCTAGTTGTTTGCTACTGTTATAACCAGATGGCTTAGTGAAGGTAGTTATTTTTGTAGCACTGTTATAAGCACCAGATGCTAAGGCAGACACAGTGGAGTGCGTATCCAAGTGAATGATATATTCTTCGGGAGCTGTCCCTACTGTGTAGGTATTCGCCTGCTCTTTAACATGGAATGCCTCTAATGTGTAGTTACTACCATTCTTTAAAACTGTGTAGTACACGTCATCCATAATTGTATGGTATGTAACAGTGCCTGGTAATTCCCATCTAAACCAAGCTGATTGAACTCTTCTTGATTCGGTATTGAAATATCTATATCCCCATACGTCAGCTTTATCTGTAGAACCAAATAGTATAACTCCGTTCTCCTTAGAAGGTGCAGCTTGATCTATATCATCTGGTAATAGCTTAGATACAACTTTACTTTGTTCTAAGATAACTGGTTCACCTTCTCGTCTAACGTCTGCCATCTCATAGAATCTAGCATTATTACCAGTACTATTGATGAAGCCAGATGTTGTACCAAGAGAGAATGGTCTAGTTAAATGGTTGAAATTATACGACGATAGATAGTTAATTTTTGCAGTTTTCGGTGTGAATGCATCACTATCAGTAGTCAACATGAATTGTTGATTAGAACTGAATATAAGCAAACCACTATTTACCTCAATAGCGTCGAATAGAGTAGTAGGAAATATAGAACTAGATTGTAAATCTATAGGATCATCATCGTTAACTGCTTGTGCAGTTGCTGACCAGAAATTAAAGAAGTCGTTAGTAGCAGATGTGATGCAATTTTCTTCGCTTAAAATTACTAACCTATTTCTAAAGAAAACAAGCTTGTTTATTTTGTATCCTACAAACGAAGGCTTGGGGTTAGTAATATCATCACCAACTAACCTATCTTCCCAAGTAGGATTCTGTACTAAGAATCTACCATTAGCATATGTATTGCCAGGGTTCTCTCTAACAAGCTTGATAGGCATCGTCTCTTGATCAAACTTGATCTCAAGGCTTGGAGCTGGGCATTCTTCCCAAACACCTAAACCAAAGATATTAGTAGCAGTATTAGTTGATAAGACATTATTAGCTTTGAACTTCAGATAAAAGTCATCCTCAAGTTCACTACTATTAGCAATTCGTACAACGTAGTTATGTCTACAGTTAGGAGGTAGATCACCAACAGTATTTGCTGAACTTCCAATGATACTCATTAACTGAGGTTCAGGTGTAGTCACACTGAATGATGAAGAATGCGTAATATGTAGTGATGTACCAACAATCTTACAACTCATCCCAGAGGGTGCTACAGCATCCAGTTTGGTTTTCATATCACCTAATATCCCTGCAGCTGTAACAGACTCATCTGAACTAGATGAGGTAGCAGCTGGACGTACCTTTGCTAGGTTTGCTCTGGATGTTAAGGTTACATGGCTTTTTACTTTTCCTCTTACTGATATATTCTTTTCAGTAGTGATATCAAATGTATCATTAGTAGTCCAACCTTCACCTCCAAACTGGAGTTTCATGTAAGGCTGGTAAGAGTCATTATATTGAACAGCGTTGATAGTATTTGAATCACCACCACCAGCGTTAGCTGGGTCTACAACAGGTTGACATCTAACATCAAGTTCAACTCGTAAATTTGCTTCATCACCTGAGCTTTGTACATTACCAAATGTGGTATGAATAGATCTGCCCATCATACTACAACTACCATCATCAGTTGATCCTGTTGGACCATTCCAATACGTATTAGAACCATTCTTTGTTACCTCTACAGAGGTTGCTCTATCAGTGGTAGTTGTAGCTGTACTAGTAGGATCAAATATATCTAATGCATATTGCTTACCATAAGAGATAGTCTTCAATGTAACCACTGCTTCATGGAGTGCAGCTGGTGACTTATCAGCAGTAGCAGTTTTCATAGCAACAGTCTTTACCCTGTTTGCAATGAAGGTAGTTTCATTAACTGTTAAAGGTTGTAAATCTGTTTTATTAGTCCATCCAGTTAAATAAGTACAAGCACTAGAACCTGTTACTCCACTGTAATCGATAGGAATAACAGCACCATCACTTGTTCTCCATATTTGAATAACACCTGATGTACTAACATTACCTATATACTGAGTAGTGCTGTCTGTATAAATATTAAACCAACTTAACGTACCACTAGTAGGACTAATAGAAGATATCAATTTACTACCTGGACGTTTAATTAAACCTCTAGTTACATCAGGTAATCCATTATTCAAATCAACAACCTGTCCAGGCATCTTTAATTCATCAGGTTGTTCTGATATACCCAGTACATAGTTGGGAATTAATTGTGTTACACCTGCCATTATCTTCTAAGTGCATGGAACGGTTGGAAGGATGTATGCTGACTTTCGTGTGGATAACCTAGATAACTTTGATCACTTTGATTACATTCGTACTCCATACACGTAGCACGTGCAGATGACTCCTGAGCCTCAAGTAATTTAGTTAACTGTTGATTAGATATAAGCTGAGTTGCAGCTCTTCCAGCAGCCTTATAGGTTATGTAGCGTTTGAATATAGAAGGTAGATCTTCAAACTCAAAGAACCATACTACATTTGTATAAATATCATCAGTGAATACATCAGTATGATTCACCTTGTCATATAAACGTCCATTTCTTCTTACTACATCTTTTGTCTTATCGTGTAAACCTGTAGCACCATGTAAGCCACTAGTGTAGTCCATCCTTAATATATTATTAGGTATGGATATGAAACCAGTAACAGGGTCTGGGCTTTGAAGTACATGTTCCTCTCGGTTAAAATGCCATCCTTCATTCTGTACGTCTGAGTTACATTCTTTCAGTAAATTCCAGACAAAAGATATCTCAGGGTTCTGATAGGTAGATATGTTATCTGTAACATCAACTATACCTAGTGTTGTAACTGGGGATTGTCCAATCGCTCCCAGTATTGTATTCACTGCGGATAGTTCGGTATCGGGATCAATAGTTGTGGGAGCAGCCATAAAGTTTTATGAATAAAAAAAAGGGAGACCGAAGCCTCCCTCATGAACAATTAAAAAATATAAATTACCAGGTATGTGTATTAGAACCGGATGTAGCAGGAGCTGCACCAGCAATAAGTTCTACACAAGCAGCAGGGTTAAGATAGTCGGCTCCCATTGCGAGACGTCCTAGAATGACATCTCCTTGGTAAACGACTGAAACGTCCCCAGAAGTTACCTGAACCTGTGGTCCGATAGCTTCTACAACTGCAGCACCTTCTTTCTGGAAGATCACACCACAAGAGTGAGCGAATCTTTCATCAGTACCATAGTTGTTACGTGAACCATAGTTGGTTCCAGTTACAGCTTCATCGTCGAGCATATCTTCGCCAACGAATGTACCTAAGTTTCCAGGTGATGTTTCACCAGGGT
>Ga0208158_1000614_pt1 | contig 12294 bp, 7 predicted proteins | sample 8_EtaG_FD_184081 | JGI IMG/M metagenome (GOLD analysis project Ga0208158, IMG submission 184081) | Marine viral communities from the Subarctic Pacific Ocean - 8_ETSP_OMZ_AT15162 metaG (SPAdes) (version 2) | ecosystem: Environmental > Aquatic > Marine > Oceanic | place: Pacific Ocean | collected...
AACCCAGCAGCTTGCGTTGAACTTCACGCTACTTCTACAGCTGGAAGCGCATTCTAAACATCTAATTATTAACCAACATATAAGGGGGACTTCGGTCCCCTTTTTTTTATTCTTATGGCAACCCCCGCATACGCAACGTCCAGTGAACTGGATGCTGTTAACTCAATACTAATGAGTGTTGGAGAGTCTCCAGTTAACACCCTTGATACTCAAAGCCCCGAAGTGGCTATTGCACAGACGACTCTCAGACAGGTTGTTAGAGAGGTCCAAGCCGAAGGGTGGGCTTTCAACACAGAATATGAAGTAGAGTTTAAACCTGACGATGATGATCTAGTGATCTTATCTGATGCTATACTACAGATTGATATTAACAGATATAAACATAATGATAACTACGATGTTATCAAGAAAGATGGAAAACTTTATGACCGTTACACCCGTTCAAACACATTCACAGATGTTGATACATTATATTGTGATGTAGTTTGGATGTACTCTTACGAGGATATGCCTCAAACATTTAAAGATTATTGTACAACTAGATCTACACGAGTGGCTGTAGGACGTATGGTTAGTGACCCAGCTTTTGCTAAAGCAATGCAGCAAGACGAAGTAGTTGCTAGATCAGCAGCTATTGAATACGACACACGTCAAGCTGACTATAATATCTTTAACAATAGTCGTACTAGGCAACCTTATAATAGTTATAAACCTTACCAAGTAATAGGTAGATAATGGCAGCTATTAATCAACGTATCCCTAATTTTATACAGGGCGTTTCCCAACAACCAGACTTCATTAAATTTCAAGGTCAGCTTAGAACCTGTCATAACGCCTATCCAGATGTCACCTTTGGTCTACAGAAGAGACCACCTGGGGAATACGTTGGTAAACTAGCTAATGCTACAGATGGCGGTGAATGGTTTGAGATGCTAAGAGATAATGATGAAAGATATATAATTCAAATTACAGCTGGTAACTCTCCTACTATTAAGGTATGGGATCTAGCTGATGGTACACAGAAAACAGTTAACTTTACAGGAGGTGCCTCAAGTAATTTTAATTATTTAATTAAGAGTGGTACACAACCTTATGGTAAGCTAACTCTTAATGATTATACGATCATTGCTAACCCTGAGAAGGAAGTTACCAAGGCACGTACTACTCCAACGTTTGTTCAGAACTATGCATTTGTTTCTCTAAAAGAGATATCATATAATGCAGAGTACGTCGTAGCTTTAGGTAATACTAATCTACAAGCCACAACTAAACGTAGAGTTGTAGCATTGAAAGTTGTAAAACAAGGTACTAGTTCTCCTACTTGGGAGACTGCTTCACCTGATGCTGCTTATACAGGTATCACAGAATACTATAATGAGACTGCAGGTGATGCATGGGAAGATGTTAAGTTCACAGTTACTGTAAACGCAACACACTTTGTTAATTCATATGACGGTAACAACCCTAACTACAATACACAATACACAGCTACTGTAACACTACAGGAGAATGGTGTTAATGTAGGATCTAGCTGGGCTAGCTTATCTAAAACAGTCAGTGTTAATGGACAGAACTGGACTGTGACAATGACATCAGTTGCTGAGTATCAATCTTATGCAGATGCTAATGCAGCTATATATAAATCAGTAAAAAATATACGGAAAGGTGAGTTAACTAAAGACGTTGTATTAGGTAATCTTAAAGCAGCTATTGAAGCTAAGTATCATGGACAAGGTAGTAACACTTGTGCTGTTACAGTAGCAGGATCCGGTTTATATATAGAAACCAACTATGCTTATGGTTCCATAGGTGTAAGAGGTGGTATGACAGGAAACGCTCTAGAATCATTTACTGATACAGCTCAGAATATATCTAAGCTTCCAGGTACTTGTAAAGATGGTTATATTTGTAAGATTGCTAACACTGAAGATGCTGAAGCTGATGACTACTATGTTAAGTTTATAACAGGTGGTACAGGTACAGGCGATGTAGGTTCTGGTGTATGGGAAGAGACAGTTAAACCAGGTATTGATGCAGGGTTTAATTATGATTCAATGCCTCATGCATTAATAAACAATAGAGATGGTACCTTTACATGGTCATCCCTAGCATGGGCTGATAGCAATAACAATGATGTTAACGATTATACAGCTCCTGATCAACAGTATTGGGTTGATAGGAAAGTAGGAGATGATAATAGTAATCCATACCCAACATTTTTAGGTAAAAAAATTTCATCCCTTTTCTTCGTAAGGAATCGGCTAGGGATGTTAGCTGGAGAACAAGTTGTACTAAGTCAACCTGCAGATTATTTTAACTTCTTTGTAGGTTCTGCAATCTCAACTTCAGATAGTGACCCTATTGACATGGGTGCTTCAGATGTTAAACCAGCTATTCTTAACTATGCACTACCGTTACAGAACGGTGTGATTATGTTTAGTGAAGCTGCACAGTTCATGTTATTTACTGAGTCTGAACAGTTCAGTCCATCTACAGCACAGTTAAAGAAATTATCAGGTTATGAAGCAACACCTGATTTTGGTCCAGTAGACACAGGTACAGCGGTGATGTTTGCATCTAATGCTTCATCATATACTAAAGTCTTTGAGCTCACAGTACAAGGCGGTAATGCACCTCCTAGTGTAGTAGAGCAAACAAGGATTGTACCTGAATATATACCTAGTGATATCAATAGGATAACTAACTCTGCACAGGCAGGTGTGGTTACATTAGGTAAATCTGGGGATTCAAGTTTATATCATTATAAGTATTTCGGTGAAGGTCAGCAAAGACAGCAATCTTCATGGTATTCTTGGAGTATAGAAGGTGCTTTAGTACATCAATTGTATAGCACTGGTAATTTCTATACAGTAACTAAACAAGGATCAGAGTGGGTATTACTGAGATATGAGTTAATTGTTGATGCTGATACTAACCGTGCTTATCAAGTAGGTACAGGTACTGTAGGTAGTCCAACTGCTATCTCTAGACGGTTTGAATGCTGTTTAGATAACATGGTTATACATACTGCTAACGCAGGATCTGGTACTACAACAGGTGTATCAGTAGCATATAGTGGAGGATTAGGAGGTAATACAACTGTAACTATACCTTATACTATACAAGGTGGTACATCTAATTTACAGCTAGTAGAATTAGCAGATGGTAACGTGAGAACACCTGATAGCGTCAGTGGAGCTACTGCAACGTTTAATAGGTGTGATTTACGTGCAGTTAAATTTGCAGTAGGGTATAAATATACCACTGAGATAGGTTTACCTACATATTATAAGTCTCAAGGACGTGGAGATTATGATGTAGACGCTGATTTACGGATACATAGGCTTAATTTCAACCTTGGTGTATCTGGACCATTAGAGTTTCATATCACATCACCTCAAAGAGACACTTATATACATGAAGAGTCAGGTATTATAACTGACCTTTCATCATTAAGTACAGTACCATCTGCATTATATAAAAATATAAGTGTACCTATATATAAAAAGAATCATAAATATGACTGTACTGTTAAGATTCCTGACCCATTCACCGCTACCTTAATTTCCGCTAGTTGGGATGGTAGTTACCATACTAGAAGACATGCACGTCAGTAAACATATACAAAAATGCACCCCTCAACTCGCTCTTGAGGTAGGATTAAATCTTCGTCCAGAAGATAAAAGAGAAGTAGAACAGACTATGGGACTTGTCGCGCCAGTGGCAGTCCTACAGTCCTACTATAATTCTGCTTATTCTGTATATTTCACTTCACCACGCGGCAAGGCTGTCGGAGTGGCAGGTGTAACTCCAGGTAATATTATTTGGATGTTATGCACAGAAGAAAGCGATAAAATTCCACATACTTTTGTACGAGAAGCTAGACGTTGGGTAAACGGTTTAGCTAATCCATACCTATACAACCATTGCGACATGAGGAATGAGAATCATGTGAAGTTACTAAAACTTCTAGGATTCACATTTATTAATTACTATGTCCAGAATGGTGTTCCCCTTATATCATTTATAAAATCATGTGCGCTCCCGTCGTCGGAGTCCTGACTGCGGCAAGTGGTGCTATGTCGGCTATAGGCCAACATCAAGCAGCATCTGCAGCCGCAGCGAGACAAAATGCAGTTAATCAGCAGCAATACCAGAATCAGCTAAAAATAGCTGAGAGAAATGACTTAATTAAAAAGAATAAACATGCGGCTGATTTAAAATCTCATGCTAAGGCTGTGAATGAAGCCATAATGCAGAAGAATTTAAACCAGATGGAAGCTAATAGAGCTTCTCAGGCTGCAACACGTAAGAAACTAGAGGGCTTCACTGAGGCTGCATTTGAAAAACAAAATAATATTGCAGCTGCTATTAAAGCACAAGGTAAGGTACTGTCTACAGGTAATTCAGGGCAATCATTCTTGCTATCAACTAAGGAGTCTGAGAGGAATCTTGGATTTGCTACGGCTGCTATTGAACAATCACTATTTGACCAGGAATTAGCATTTGGAAATGAAATGCTCGGTATTAAGAACAAGCAATATGGATCTGATAACCAAGTTAACAGCTCTATACCAATGGTACCTACATCACCAGCTGCCTCATTTATACCTAATAAGCCACCAATAGTAAAAGGACCATCAGGTCTAGCATTAGCAGGAAGTCTGTTAGGTGCTACAATGGGAGGCATAGATGCTGGTATGGATTGGAGTTCAAGCTATGGTAAATCTCAACAATCAGGAACTCAAACAGGTGGTGGAAACTAATGACAGCTAAATACAAAGGAGGAAGTTGGTCTGGAGTTAGTTCTAGTTTCAGTCCTATTCAAGGTCCATCCTCACATAAAAGAATGGCTGATCAAGCCAAGGACCAACAAGATAAAGATATGGATCAGTTGAGGTCTATGAAGGATGTTATGTCCTTACAGACCCAACAGATGCAAGCATCCTCTAATGCTCAGGGACGTGTTAGTCGTTATGAGATGGAAGCTTTAGGGAAGTTCAGTAAAACATTTAATAGTTTCTTAAACGATACTGTTAAAGATGAGTTCATGAAAAGAACTGAAGCTGACGTCCGTAAACATATGGACCATTATCGTAGGCAGGATGCAGAGTATACACTTAATAAGGAAGATTTACAAAAGCAGTTAACTGATGCTGAGAAGAATAAAGGTGATACAGCAGGTATTCAAAAGAAACTAGCTAACCTAGAAAAAGGTAGAACTACAACAATGTCTACCCTAAAGGGTAATGAAAAGTTCGCCTTCTATGCACTTAGAGCTGAGAATACAGTAAAGGCTGCACCTATTGGATTACAAGAATATTATAATAATAACCCAGAGTTAGAAGTTGAGCAAAAGTATCTACCAAAAGACGATAAAGGTGCATATCAAACAGTTAAAATAGAGGATATCACTGATCCTAGAGATAAAGCAGCAGTAGCTAAGTTATATCAGACTCAAATTTTAAAAGATGCAAACAATCCAGAACATCCAAGTTATCTAGGTGGTTTAAAAATACAACACCAAGTAGCTTTATTACATGGACCATTAGAAACAGCTTTAAATGCTGAGACTGCTGATGATGTAAAAAACTATAATATAAGTGTTGCTAAGGAAAGGATTAGAAGTAATCTTCAAACCTTAGATAATATCTTAAATGGACGTGAAGGTGCTCCTTCAATAGAAGGATTCATGGAAAGTATATATCCTCAGTTAAATAGGGATATGGAGTTCACAGGAGACACTGGAAGTGTATGGGAAAAAGTATCGACAGAGTTTTCTAATGCAATAACTCGTTCAACAACAACTGCCCAAAATGAAAAAATCTTTGCGAATATTAAAAAGGTATTTAAAACTAAGTTTAAAATTAACGGTAAAACACAAACTTTAGATAAACATTATCCAAACAGATTTAATCTACAAAAACTTACAAAAGAGTACTCTAAGAAACAATTAGAGATACACGAAGCTAGGAAGAACGAGGTTAAAGGTGACTTACTAGGAAAAGCAGGTAAGTTAAAAGTAGAAATAAAAGCAAAGATCTCAAAAAATGATGACGGTAATGGCGGTACCTATACAATAAATGATGGCGTTGCTGAGTATAATAAATTTTTAATAAACTTTGAAAAAGATGACGGTACTGGATTTAGTAAAGACACTCTAGCAGAACTAAAAGATGATGTAGAACTAACTACTACTTCTGAACAATGGATAGAGAGAGCTAGGTCTTCTGGTAAAAATAACCATAATGAAATCCTACTTTCTGAATTTGCAGGTATGCCAAAGCATATTAGAGATAGACTAGAAATAGAAGGTTATAAGTTTGTTGAGACCCGTACTGGAGCAGCTACAGAGGACCAAACATATACAACTAAGAATAATCTAGCTACTATTAACGCTGAAATTGTAGCAGCTGAAAAAGCTGTTGGCGATAGAGGTGGTCTTAAAAATGCAGGGTTATCATCAGCTGCTAGAGATATGGCAGGTGATACTTATCACCAAAGACTGCAGTTTTATATGTCTGAGGCTGGTGGTAATTATAAGCATGATACAGCAGCTCAGAATGCAAGAGAAGATGTACTAATGATGATTCGTACTGGAATGCAAGACCCAGATGCGGAAGTTACATTAAGAGATGGTACTACAGTAACTAATCCCTTCTCAGCAACTCGTGGTAGAAATGGTGCTTGGGGTAAGAATGGTTTTGTACAAGAACATAATACAGCTCCTAGAAACTTAACCTTACATGAGACTACTAATGAAGCAAATATGTTAGATGAGTTTGATCGAAATAGAGATAATAGTAATATAAGTAATAAAGATGAACTATCAAAAACTTGGTTATGGGGTGACGTAGATTCTAAGGATCCGGACACTTATAACTTTTTAAGCTTAGTCGATGGTGCTCCTAGTAATATTCTACGCTTTAAAGCTGGAAGATTAGGTATACCACCTCATGAATATAGAAATCGTCAGATTAAAATATTAGAGCAAAAAGCTAAAGATGGAGATGAAGAAGCACAGAAAGTACTTAACATACTATTCCCACCACCACCAGAGGAGAAAAAAGAATGACACAGACTCCAGGGATGTATGTTGAGCCACATACTAACCCTAAAGACATAGGATTAACAGATGATAAGATACAACGTCTTATCATGCAAGATCCAGAGGCAGCTTCTAATAGCATTATGCCTAAAGTATTATCAAAGCCTGGATGTCAACAAGCATGTTGGGCTCCAGCTTTAACAGATATACTTAGGCATGATATACCTAGACGTCCACCAGAAGGTTTCGATGAAGCATATGTCAATAACCCTTATGTAGGTCAACTACCTATATATGACACTGATTTACAAGATTTAGCAGAGAGAGCAGGAACACATCTTCCTGGGACAAGAGCAGATCAAGTAAAGCAAGTACAAACCGATCCTATGTTAGAGGCTCAGCTATGGAACGTAAAAGCACAAAGAGATGTAGATGCAGCTCATACTTCATATCCTGGCAGTATTGCTGAACAGTTAACTTATTTAGCTGATTTATGGGATGTAGATGCTCGTTCTCTTAAAACTATGTATAGAACTTATGGAGGGTACCTATGACTCTTGACCCGAATTTATCAGAAGTTAAAAAAGAAGAAGATAAAAATCTATTAACAGCTGATATCGATAACTCTGAAGAAGCAAAGCTACAACGAAGTTTTAATCAAGAAGACTCAGTACCTTACACACCAACATTTGAACGTCCTACAACTGTTAACCAACAAACTGTACCTTCTGATCCTGCTAGGGATCAAACTATCAATCAATTAGGTGCTAATGCTCAGAGTATAAATCAAGGCTATCAAAATCTAAAAGGCATGACTCTACAAGAGTTGTCAGAGTATGTCTCAAAAGCTTATAATGTACCTATACTAGACAATGGTCAAGTTGATTTAAATCAGATCAACGGTTTGCTACGGCAATTTAATCCTATGGGATTAACTGATCGTATTAATGATCTAAGAACTCCAGGCGGTATGGATGAAGCTAAACAGCGTACATACCAAGATGAATTACTGCAGCTTGCAAATAGATTTCAGAGCAATGAATTCCTTGAATCTCAATCAAACCCTGTATCTGAAGTAGTTAGAGCTGCTGTAGGTGCTAGAGAACAGCAAATAAGAAGTTTAGGTGGCTTTGCAGATTTAACAGGAGATACATTAAAGTTATATATGAATAATGTCTTAGGAAGACCTACAGATACAAGTCAAAGACCTTGGGATGAGGATGGGAATAAGAACTCAGACTATGAAAAAGGTAACTGGGTTGGTTTCATGCCTAAGATAGTTCATGATAACCAGACAGGCTGGGGTAGGTTTGCTAGAGATATTATGGAGTTTAGGCTTATGCTTAGACTAACAAACAAAGGACCATTTAGAACACCGAATGCAGCTACAGCAGGAGCACAAAAGATTAATTTCTTTACTAAAGCTATGCGAGTATCCTTAGACGGTGCTGCAGCTGATCTTTTAACTGAGAATTCAGAAGGTGGTAATATATTCAACTCAATGGAAGAGAATCTACCTTGGTTACTACCTCAAGTTAGTGCTATGTTTTCAGTAGATTCTGATGATAATCCATGGGAAGCACGTATTAAAACAACTGCTGCTGGTAGTGCAATGAACCATGTAGGATGGTTTTTAAGTTCTTATTGGAGAGGACATAGAGCTGCAAGAAAAGCAAGAGTAGCTGGAGAAACTGTAGAATCCGCTAATGAAATTGGTACAAAAGAATACCGACGCCAAATGGCGAAAAACATACTTGAAGCTGAAGACAATGCTAGTAGTGCAGCTGCTTCACGTTTCACTGAAGGTAGGGGTATTAGTCGTGCGGATGCTAGAGATGAGTTCCTACGGAAATACCTCACACGCGAGGACTACGCGAGACTTATTGATCAAACTACAAGTTCGGCTGACCGTTCTGCTATTGAAGCTTTAGCTGAGAAAGCAGGGAAAGATGCTGGAGATACATGGGATTGGAATAGATATGGTAGTTCAAGACAGTTAGAATTAGATCTAGGTAGAGAGCCTGATCCTTTTGTTAATCCAGATGGATTCTCAGATGTAGAGAAAGCTAACTACCCTGGTAATCCTAAACGTGCTGTAAACGAAGCATTAGAAGATGCTATGAATGGTGGTAATGGAAGTCCATCAACACCGTTTGTTAATGATAATCAAATCAGATCTATAGCTTTAGGTAACAAAAGATTAAGAGAAATCGTTTCAGAAATAGCTCAAGATTTATCACAATCTATAATGCATGGTAAGCTACTAAGAGACACTATTCCTAAAGGAATGTCTCAACAACAGTTTGAAGTAGCAGCTTATAAGATTGCAGCTCCTTTACTAGAGCAATTAGATTTATTCTTAGAAGGTGGTGGTAAAATAGATCTTGGAGAAATGTTTAAAAAGCAGTTAAAGAATCCTGCTGATAAACGTTTGTTTGAAGAAGTAGATGGTTCAATAGTTCAAACTGCTGGACCTGTACAAAGATCTGCTAACATCATTGCTTTACGCTCTCTTGCTAGAATAGCTTCAGATGTCGCTGCTAGTGCTTTAACTATATCTGATGACTTACCTATTGGACGTCAGTTTGATATGGTAACTGATGCTATGAAAGTACTATTCGTTGAGAATAAGAAGTTAGGTATAATGTGGGGATTAGATGGTCAAGCTTTACAAAAAGGCTTTCAACTAACACCTATGGCAAAAGCATCGAAAGAAGCTGACTTAGCTAGATTTGAGCAGAATGGTGAAGAGTTATTTAAATCTCTACATGATTTCCAACGTAATGGAGATTGGGAAGGTATTAGAGATTTACTAGAGTTATGGAAATTATCAGATGGTAAAGTACGTACTCAAGCTCACATGCTTGAATTCTTACGTGCTAAGATGTCTGGTGGTAGAATGGATGATATAAATATAAGAGGTCAAACACGTACTCAGTTACAAGGTACTTTCTTTAATTCTATTCTTAGTGGTTTAAGAACAGCTCCTAAAGCAATTATTGGTACAAATATGATTGCTTATGGTAGACCATTAATGGCTGCTATAGGATCTGGATTAATCAGACAAGATAAAAAAGAATTAGCGATTGCATTATCAACCTTAGATGCTACTATTAGAGCAGGTGCTGAAAGCTGGAAAATGTGGAAATATAATTGGGATCTAGGTGTTAATAGAAAAACACAAGCTTATCAAGGTAAGTTTGATATAGGTTCTGATATGAGAGAATGGAATGTTATAGGAGATCATATCCGTAGATACGGTACTACAATAGATAAACAAGCATATGGTGCGTTAGATTTTAGTGTTCGATTTAATAGTTCACCTTGGGTTAAGTATAGTGCTAACGCAATGGGAGCTGGAGATGCTTACGCTAGAACTATAATAGGTCGTCAGTATATGGCTATTAGATCTGCACAGGCAGCATTAGCTGAAGGAATTGACCCGAAAAATTTAAAGGACTTTGTAAGAAGGAAAGAAGAGTTATTCCGTGAAGAAATTTTTACGAAAAATTCTGACGGTATGTGGATAGTTTCAGACAAGGCAGCTAACATGGCTGGTAATGAAGCTGCTATGACCACAGCTCTAGAAGGAAGCTTAAAAGGCTTTGAATTGATTGCAGATTGGCCTGGTATGAGAGCCTTTTTCCCCTTTGTGAGAACAGGTTTTAACTACTTAGACGTTACATTTCAACATACTCCAGTAGGTTTATTGAGAAATAGGTACCAAGACCTCACTGCTAAGGGTGGTCCTAGAAATTTACAGAAATATGGCTTACGCCCTGAAGATGTAGCTGGAGAAGTTGCTCTAATGGAAGGTCGTATTGCAACTGGAACGATGGCTACACTAGCTTTGTTCGGAGCTGCTATGAGTGGAAGGGTAACAGGTGATTTACCTTTCGATACACAAGATAGAAAGATCTGGAAAGAGTATGGTGTACAACCTAACTCCTTTGTATTTGATAAACCAGGTGGAGGTAAAGTATATGTATCTTATAAAGGTATAGAAATCTTTAATACCTTGTTTGCCACAGGAGCTAACCTTGTATATGGATCACATAATCTAGGTGAAACAGCTATTGACAACTGGGGACGTAAACTAACTTGGATGTTTGCTAATGTTTTAGTAGAACAATCAATGTTAGGTGGACTTGGAGACTTAATGGACATCTTCGATGCTAATAAGTCAGATGATTTAAGAATGTCTGCTGCTACACGTATTGCTAGATCTCAATTCCCATTTAAAGGTTTATCTCAAGATATTGGTATGTTATTAGATGCAAATCAGAAAGAAGCTAATACATTAATAGAAACTTTAATGAAGAATGATGTAGGTGCTAAGTCTATATTACATCCTAAGTATGATGTTTTATCTAAAGGAAATAAAGCTAAGCCACTACAGCATGACCCATTAAACCCAATGCTAAGATTATTCAATAGGATAAGCCCTATAGCTGTTGTCCCTGTAGATGGAGACCCTGTTAGAGATGCTTTACTAGAAATCAGGTATCCTTTACCATTGATATTAGGTGAAATAGATGGTGTAGAACTATCTTCTAGGCAAAGATCAGAGCTATCTAAACTTTTAGCTGAGTCTGATTTATATAAAGAACTACTTCGTCTAGTAAATAATCCAGATTATAAGGAAACTTTAGCTAAATATAAAGGTGATGAACTTAAGAATAGAGATGGGTGGGATTTAAAAACCACATGGTTCTATAATGAAGTTGAATCTATCTTTAAAAAGTATAAAGAAGAAGCTCGTGGTAATATGCTAGCAGATCCTAGAAATCATAGATTACTAACTCAAATTGAGATAAAAGAAATGCAAAAAGGTGCTCTTGAAGGAGGCTACAGCGGAGATATCGACGCAGTTAAAACAGATATTGAGAGGCTCAAGGAGCTCGCTAACTAACCACTTAAATTAAATTATGGCACAAACATCAAATACATATACCGTAGGTGGTTCGGGTCAAGCTGGTCCTTATTCCTACGCATTTCCAACACTTGCTGATGCTGACGTTAAAGTCAGTGTTAACGCAGTAGTTAAAACTGTTACCACTCATTACACCCTAGATTCAGCAAATAGTCGTATAACATTTGCTAGTGGACAAGAACCGAGTACTGGTGATAAAGTTATTATTTATAGGGATACCGATGAAGATCCTATTAACTCTACTTTTGTATCAGGTTCTACGATTCGGTCTACTGAATTAAACGATAACTTTAGTCAGTTATTATATATTGCC